>OGEM01000180.1_pt1 | contig 57524 bp, 40 predicted proteins | sample 1570741 | NCBI WGS metagenome assembly OGEM01 (sample SAMEA2582141, study PRJEB24529) | metagenome | biome: Human gut stool | place: China | collected 2011
TCACCCGTCAGGAGAATTGGACGCTACTACACGGTAAGCAAATCGCAGTTGGAAACACTCTGATATTTTGATGAAATGATGAAAGCATATAAAAACATAAAGGATAACAAGAACTTACATACTCATCAAACGCTCAACAAAAGTATTTGGCTGATGAAAAGAGAAAGCGTACACAGCCCCACACATCACTTTTCTTTTGGCGAGCGGTTTGATGAAACGCTGATGAAAGGATATTGTAATGTATGTCAATGCGTTAGACTATCCAATCATCAATTCATCGGATTTTCACCCCTCAACAAGTCCGCAGGAAAAGCAACGGAGGTGAATATCGCCATCCGCAGGCAGGTCGGCAGGATGGAAGTCCGTCCGACCGACAAGGGAAAAACTACATCGCTGGCGAAAAGAGAAAGGCGACCGACAACAGCCGGCATCACCGCCGACACCGCCGCAGGCTTTTGGGAAACAAAAAGCCATAGCTCATTAGGGCGTTTTCTTCACGCACCGCTGACGCTAATGCTAAAAACGTCCCAATGAGCCAACGGGGTTGCACCCCTCTGGACACCCCCGCTTGCCCCATGCGGCTATGACCGCAGGCAGGCGGACACCGACAAACAAGTTTGTACAACCTCAAAAACAAGAAACGAACATGGGATATATCAGCATCCAAATCAACAAGGCGAAAGGGTCGGCAGACACGGGCGCATCCGACCACATAGAACGCAAGACCACGCCCAAGAACGCAGACCCCTCACGCACCCACCTCAACCGTGAGCTGGTGCAATTCCCCGACGGCGTGGCAGACCGCACCGAAGCGATAAGCCACCGCATCCGCATGGCTGGCATCAAAAGGAAGATAACGCACGACCAAGTGAGGGCAATCCGCATCGTGCTTTCGGGTACGCACGAGGACATGGCGAGAATACAGGACGAGGGCAGACTGTCCGAATGGTGCGATGACAACCTGCAATGGCTGCACCATACATTCGGCGGGGAGAATACCGTTTCGGCAGTGTTGCACATGGACGAACACACGCCGCACATCCACGCCACGGTCGTGCCGATAGTGACGGGCGAGCGCAGGAAAGCAAGGAAGAAGCAGACGGAGGGCAAACGCACCTACCGCAAGAAAGCCGACGCCGTGCGCCTGTGCGCCGATGACCTCCTGACCCGAGAAAGGCTTGCCGCCTACCACGACAGCTATGCCGCAGCGATGTCGAAGTACGGATTGCAGCGTGGCATACGGGGTTCGGAAGCACGGCACACCACCACCGCCTAATACTACCGTGACCTGAAACGACAGACGGGAGAGCTTGAAGCCAACGTGCGGCAATTACAGAACGAGCAACAGCAAGCGGAACAGCGGCTTGACGAAGTGCGGAAGGACATCAAGTCGGAGAAGCTGGAAGCCGCCAAGACCGAGGCGAAAGCGGCACTCGTGGCAAAAGTCGGCTCTCTTTTGGGCAGCGGAAAGCTGAAAGAGTTGGAAGCCGACAACCGCACCCTGCAAGGCGAGGTTGCTGCCCGTGACGAGAGCATCGAATTGTTGCAACAGCAAATGGAGCGGCAGCAGGAGGGACACAGCCGCCAACTGATGGAACTGCAAGCCAAACACCGCGAGGAAATGGCGGGCAAGGAAGCGGAACACCAAAAGGAAGTGTCATTCCTGAAATCCATCATTCAGAAAGCCAAGAAATGGTTTCCGCTGTTCCAAGAATTGGTGTACATGGAGAAGTTCTGCCTGAAAGTCGGCTTCAGCGAAAGGCAGACCGCCACGCTTATCAGTGGCAAGCCGCTGTTCTACGAAGGTGAACTCTATTCGGAGGAACACAAACGGAAATTCAGAACCGAGGAAGCGGGCTTCCAAGTGGTGAAAGCCCCGAAAAACAAATCCAAACTCGCACTTGCCATCAATGGGCAAGTGATTGGCGAGTGGTTCAAGGAGCAGTTCGACAGGCTGTTCTCGTCCATTCGGAGGACGGTTACACCGCCACGTAAAGGCAAAGGAATAGGGTTGTAAATTTGACTAACTAACGGAAGGGTAGCAAGTTTGTATTTTACAAGTACAAACTGCAATTTAATGCGTATAGTCTAACAAAATTACCTTGTCACCTAAATCGTCCTCCACGATACTTTTCATTTTCTTGGCAAACGGACAGGGATACCCTATCGGTGTCCCTTTCTGGATGCACGAGGCGAAAGCGATGGTGTCGGCTCCCCGTTTTACCAGTTCCCTTGCGCGGAGCACGGCTCTCTTTCCCGGACATCCGCCGCAATTGGCAAACCCTACAAGCTCAATCTCCTCCTTTACATCGGCAAAAACACCCGTCTTGTTCCGGATAGCCTTGAAGTCTCCCGTCCCCGGACAGAAGTCTTCGGTCTGCATACATCTGATGATTCCCAATTTCATATCGCTCTATATTAATAGCGGTGAGATGCAAAGGTACTCTGTTTTTCTTTATCAAAAAGGCATATCTTCTCCGTTTTATATACGGAAGAAAACAAAGCCAGCCCGTAGAAAACACATTGGAATGTTTGGCTACGGACTGGCTTACGCAAGATTTAGCCAACCACGCTGTAAATTCTTACATCCGGTTCGCTTTGGAAATAGGGCTTCAATTCCACTACCACATCTTGAGTGAACAAATCAGATTTCAGGTAGTTCTCGGCATCTGCTACGGATACAAAGCCATGCAGGACTTGCACGTCGTTGTCTCGGACAAGCAAATGCTTGCAATGAGCACCTTGGATGTCATCCAAAAACGGCTGACGATACTTGTTGTAAACTGTCGCAGCCGCAGCACGGTCGCTTTCTTTGATGTTCATGGTGATTTGTAAAAAAGCACCTACTTTGTTTTCTTTTGCCATATCTGTAAATGTTTAAATTTAACGATGCAAAGGTAAGCCGCATCAGTCGTCCAAACTGCGCCTATTCAGGAAAATGAATGGTAAATTTGAGTATGTCAAACATCCGTTATCACCGATATTCCCAAATTTACCATATTTATTCACGTCATTACTCTATGGCAAACAAGCAATGCGTTATCTTTGCACACTAAATTGATAATACAAAACAGAATGACTATAAACAGGTTGGCACTATCGAACATATCCAAACAAAGCAACATGGCCTTTCATATATTGGCGTTGCTGGTTGTTATCGTATGGGGAACAACTTTTGTATCCTCTAAGTCTCTTTTGCTCGCAGGGCTTGGACCTTCGGACATTTTATTGTGCCGGTTCATATTGGCGTATGGCTGCATTTGCCTTTGCAGCCGCCCAATCAGACTGTTTGCCGATACGCTTAAAGATGAAGCCTTGTGCCTGTCGGGAGGGCTTATGGGTGGAACTTTATATTTTGTCACGGAGAATACGGCTTTGGAATATACGCTTGTGTCCAATGTCGCATTGATATGCAGTACAACTCCGCTCTTGACCATGCTGATTCAATATTTGGTTTTAAAGAAGTCCAAATTATCCCGTTCCGTTTTTGCAGGTTCCATTACTGCCTTTTCGGGTGTCGGAATCGTCATTTTCAATGGCAGGTTTGTTTTTGACCTTAATCCAACAGGTGACTTGCTCTGCCTTGCATCAGCCTTGTCGTGGACTTTGTACACGCTTATTTCAAAGGAACTGAGCAATAGGTATTCTCCGCTTTTCATCATTCGAAAGACATTCTTCTATGGCATTGTTACACTGGTGCCGATATGGTTGTATCAAGATGCACAGGCTTTTGACATTTCCATTTTGAGACTGCCCAACATTTGGATGCAACTGCTTTTCTTGGGTATTATTGCTTCTTTTGCTTGTTTTATGCTTTGGAATATATGTTTGCGCAAACTCAACACCATTGTGCTTTCCAATTATATTTATTTGGTTCCGGTCGTATCCATATTGACCTCCGAATTGTTTTTGGGTGAGGAAGCAAATCTTATCACCTTAGCCGGAACGGTATTAGTGATAGCCGGAATGTATCTTGCAAACAAACGGACAGACAAATGAAAAAGACAGTGTTTACTCAATATGATTTGAATTCCACCCCTCAAATTCAGTTTGAGATAACGGAACTTTCACGGCTCTTTGCTGAAAGCGGCTCTCATCCTTATGAAGCACACATACACAGCTTTTACCAGATTATTTGGTTTAGGAAAGGCACAGGCAGACACTATGTGGACTTTAAAGAATATCCGGTAACAGACAATACGATGTTTTTCATTTCGCCGGGACAAATCCATTACTTTGAGGACAACCGTCAAGTAGAAGGCATCGTGATACATTTTAACGAAGGTTTCCTTTCGGATGAAGGCAGCAGCGAGAATGTGTTCCTAAAATACAATGTGTTCAACGCATTCGATGCCTCACCTTATTACCACATACATCAGCAAGATGTGGACAAGCTGGCTTTCTTGGTGCAGGAGATGGAAGAGGAAACCTGCAATGATAGACTGTTTGCACATAAAGACTTATTGAAGTATCTTATTAGAATGATGCTGATTTATGTCCAGCGGACTGGCGAAAGAGGACACGGACTTCCGCTCTGCATTAATAATGCGGCAAACCGCACTTTTGTCCGTTTCCGCCAAATGCTGGAGCATCATTACCACTCCATGCATACGGTGAAAGAATATGCCAACCACCTGAACGTGTCCACAAAGACGCTGACCAATTGCGTGTATGAAAGCTCCCACAGCACTCCGCTTGCTCTCATCAACGAGCGGATAGTGTTGGAAGCCAAACGCCAATTGCTTCATTCCAGCCTGAAAGTAAAGGAAATCGCTTTCCTATTAGGTTTTGAAGACCCGTCTTATTTCGTCAAATTCTTCAAACGACATACGGGCTGCTTGCCAGCCGACTTCCGAGAACAATAAATTTGTACCATTATGAAAATTGAATACAAAGAGACAAAAGACTTTACAGAGAAAGAAGTGGAACAATTGTTCCTATCGGTCAATTGGTTGTCAGGGCGATACCCCGACCGTCTGATAAAAGCATTGAAAGGTTCTTCCCTTGTCATCACCGCTTGGAACGGGAGCAAGCTTGTGGGGTTGCTACGCGGCATTGATGACGGAGAGATGGTTGCTTTTCTCCACTATCTGCTGGTGCATCCAGATTATCAGGGCATGGGCATTGCCACACATCTGCTGGATATGGCAAAAGAAAAATACAAATCATACCTTTACCTAAACGTGATGCCGGATGAAAAGGAGAATATACCTTTTTATGAAAGACACGGATTCAATCTGTTGGCGGATGGAGCAGCTATGCAGATACGTCACTTATGACATGGCATCTTAAACTTGTTCATTCTCGTTATAGATAAGATTGTTGATTGGATACAAAATACTAATCAACATCTTGCCTTTTTAATCCTTTTTCCGTATCTTTGCACCTATAAGAGTTGCCTGAATAAGCAAAGCAATGCAGACCACGGCAATTGGAACGGTTGCCAACTCGTTACCCGAAAGTGAGGTAATTTCTCTAACTCTCTTGATTTCAAAGAGGTATATTCTCTTTGCAGAATTATATAATTATTTTGTATGGGACGATTTTTTAAGTATTTCATTTCTATTGGCCTATACTTTTCACCGATATTATTAGTAATTCTTACGCCAATACACATACACATCCCGTATCGAAATCTCATGATTAAGATATGCCCGACTAATTTCAGTCGGAAGTGTATAAGCCGGATAATCGGTAACCTTGAAATGCCAGTAGATGCCTCGGTTGTCGGGATAAACCCGGCAGTTATGCCGTTCGCCGAAAAGGCGTTCGCCTTCGGCGGTATAAAGGTAATAGCTGGTCGCCGCTTTCTGTAATTCCGTGTTCTTCTCTTGAAGCTCACGTACTTTTGCGGCAAGTTGTTCCCGCTGTTTTTGCTCGGATTCGTAGGTAGATAAATCCATTTCATTCCATGTACCAGTCTTGAAATATTCGTTGGTACGGTTGATGTATTCTCGGATAGCGTCTGTTACAAAAGGTAAACCGTGGATGTTAGCCAGCCGTGCAATCTGATTGAGGTTGACTTGCATCTTATAGCTGATGTTGGCCGTGCGTTTCATCCGCTTGCTCTCCTCTATGGTGAGTGCGGCTGACAGTTCTTTGCCTAATGCAGCTTTGCGGATGAACGCTGCCACAGACAACCGTGCGGCATTGGCTTTCTGCTCAACTACGGCATATTCTGCTTCGTTGAACTGTATTTCCTTGCGCTTGGTGCGTTTGTTCCTATTTTCTATTTTCATCTTCTGTATCCTCCTTTTCGTTGTTTGTTTTTGTTCTTATCACGGTCAAGCGTGTTATCGCTGCTGCCGCTGCCTGTGCCTATTCGGGCAACTGTCGGTTGAATGATAAGCTCGGTTATACCTTCCATTAAATTGCCACTGATAGATGACGTTGCACTTTCTCCATCATTGTTTGCTGTAAAATCGGAATTGGAGTCTTCATTGTATGCAGGGTTGCTGTCCCATTCCATATAATTCTGGTATCTGTGGTTATGTATTTTTGCAGTCCGACTTTCATTTTTATTGGTGTCCTTCTTGTCACCCGTTTGTATCCTCTTCCGATGATTGGCTGGTGTCAATCCCCATTGTTCCGTCACGAAAATGGATGCTTCTTTTGCCGCCTTTCCGATGTTGGCAAGATTGGTACGTGTGCCGTCGTCCAACACCACGTTTGCCAAAAAGTGGAAGTGTGGATTCTTGTTGTCTTTGTCGTGATGGCGACCGACAATGAATTGATCAAAGCGATAGCCATGCCGTTCCATGTGCCTTATCCAATCTCCAATTATTTCTTCGGCATGAACTTCAAGCATAGCCGTGTCATTGACATGAAATGAGATTGGAATATGTACGGCTTTCACTTTTAGTGACGGGCGTAATGCGCACTGATGATTGAAGTCTTCGGTGAGTATGCCAATATCGGTAAGGTCACTCACTCCACGGGCAATGACTACGTGCGCCCCTTTCTTGGGATTGAGAATGTAGTCGATGGTCTTGCCCGGATTCTTGCTGTATCTTACTTTGGTTATCATTCTGCGTTTCTGTTTTGAAGGGGAGGGGTGGCAGCGAACTTCGCACCACAGATGCGTATGATACGTATCTTGGTACCGCTTGCCACCCCTCCATACATTATTGCTACTTCTGTCACACCGTCCGGTATTATGGTTGTGATGTCTGAAACAGATTCCACCGTTGATTTTGTTGAATCCGTTGAGCGGAATACAAAAAGAGGGAAGAAAAAAGAGGATGCTTTACATTCGACAGCGTTGTCAGCAACCGATTTTCTCTTTTGGTAGGCAAGGCTTTCCGTTGAAATCTGTTGAGGGCATTGTTGAATCATATAGGCCATATATATACGTTCTTTCTTATGTTTCATCAGACTCAACAAATTCAACGGTAGTTTTTCAGAATTTCTCGGGTAACGGTGTAAAAGCGTCCCACTTTCTTGGATGATGCGGAATACTTCTGCCCCGGCAACACGGATATTTGGTAAGTGGAATAAGACAGCGCATTGGGAGCAGGCTCCAGTTTCCAGCATTGTTGCAGGACATTCCTCACCTGATGGCGTTCCACTCTCACCATCGAATAGTTGAGCAACGCCAATAGGTCGTTGATGCAGAAATCCACCACATCCACCTGCATAGTGTCCATGATGTCAAGCAACAGTTCTGCCATATCAAGCTCAATGCGGCTACGGTTGCAGCGGATGATTTTCTCCAATGCTTCCGTGCGGATGAGTGACGGAGCAAACCACATGCGGCTTTCTTCTTGGGTGGTCAAATCCCGATGTTGCAGGTGGTACAGAAAGGCCGGAATTTCGTCTTTCAGTTTCTGCAAGAATGATGTGTCATCCTTTTCCAGCCTGCAGACCTTTCTCACCCAATAGCGTGTTTCCTCCGGCTCAATGTAAACGGGGAAATTCTCATTATTGGAACATAGTACGAACTTGGCAAAGAACTGTACTTCATAACGGTCTTTGCCTTTGGCTTCCATTTTGTAGGAATGTGCCGTACTCAGGTTCTTCAACCGCTCGCTGTCCTCACGGCGGTTAAGCAACACCTCATCCACCACAATCATCAGCTTACCAGCCCAATCCGCATTAAACTGGCTGCGGAAATCCTCATTGGTATTGAACGTGACATTCTCCTGAAACAATGCTTTGAGAAAATTCAAGAATGTACTCTTGCCCGTATTTCGTTCTTCCGACACCAACAGGAGTATCGGCAACTTCTGTGTTGGTTTCAAGTATAATAGCTGGAGGTAATCCATTCCCAACTCATACTGTTCACCGAAGATATGTTCCACTAAAGAGCAGATATGTTGGAAATCCCCTTCTGCCGGAATATGGGTTATCGGTTCATAGAGATTATAAAAGTCGTTCACATTGTGGCGATAGTCCGTATGGCTGGGCATGGTGCAAAAACCGTCATATTTGGGTATCTGCGCTATTTCATCCTTGCTATGGTCTTGTCGGAAGGTACTCATCTTCCACTCCACACGTATTTTGCGAAACGAGCCGTTCATCATCGGTTGGTTCAATATTCGGAACAGTGTGGTGCCGATACGTACATATTCATCCTCCACTCTCCCGGTTTGTGGAATTATATTCTCATTTGCTTCCATTGTCGCCAGTTTTGCTTGTTCCACCCAATATGCGCTTCACATCCGACAGTCGGTATCTTACCTTACTGCCAATCTTGACGGCTTTCAGGTAGTTCCGTTTGTTCCAATGCCATAAGGTCGCATCGCACACTCCGCACATATCCTTTACTTCTTCCCGGCTTAGCAACCGTTCTTCGTCGGCAGCACGGAAAGCCAATGCCACTTCGTTTATCGCGCGATTGATAAGCTCGTCCGAGAACACGCGCAAATCCTCACCTGTAATCTCCAGTTTGATGTTTGCCGTACCATTGGAGATAATTTGCATCAAGTCAGTCATAGTCAAAATCAATGCCGCCGGATTGTCCGGTGCAACCGTTTCGGCAGCATAATAAACGATTGCACCACCGCTCCCATACCGGAACGATGGTGCAAAAGTATAAATGGATTTCGCTAAAATTCAATGATTTGCGTTTCGCTTATTTCGGCGAAATTGGAAACGAAAGAAACGAAATGAATATTGAATGAATCTCGTTTATCGCTATGCTTAAAATCTCATTTTGGCAAGACTTTACCGCAGCACTAATACTGGATTATTCAGAAGTTGGTCTATCACGGGATGATAAATGTCTCCATCGGTAACGGCTGTAATGGTCGTAACTTTATTCCCACCGTCTTTGGATGAAGCACCGCAATGATAAATCTGCTCATCGGCTGTTTTGTAGTCGATGACGATATATCTGTCATGGAATATACCGCCGGATGTTTGCAGCGAAACAGAAACATCGGGATATTCCCGACAGAAGTCATTAAACTCCGCCTGATGTAGTCGATTGCCGATATTGTCTGAGAATACAGTAATCTTCACATTGGCAGAAACCTCTTTCAAGAGTACCAATGTCTTTAATCCGATATAATTATCTACCACAAATATCGTTTTCTTGGCTGTAGCATAAATCTGCTGGTAAGCCAAATCGGATTCCACAGGCTGGCCGTTGAGTATCAGCCATCCTCTCCTGACGGTAGGATTGCTAAAGTCAAGCATGACATTCGCCAGTTCCGACTTCGTTACAACATTGCCCAATGTATCTATTATACTGGCAACCTTGTCATCAACAGCTGATAAGGATTTACGCAAATCAAGCAAGTCTTGTGTGTTCTGGGTTGTTTGCAAAGATAGTTGGAGATATTCCCTCTGTCCCAACAACGGCTGGTTGTCAACAATGTAGTCCTTCATCTGCTTGAAGATGCGAATCAAGGCTTTACTTTGCTTGGTTGCCAATTCTCCTTTCAAGACGGTCATAAGCATATATATTCCTTGCTCCGTAAAGGCGTATGGATTGTATCTGCGACCTCCCCAACTTGAGGTGGAATTTTTGCACCTCAAGATTTCGCACTCCTCATCGGTTAACTGAAACATGAAGTCTTGCTCAAACTTCTCAATGTTGTTCTTTACCTGGCGGTTAAAATCCTTGGTACTATATCCGTAGATTTTGGCCAAATCCATATCAAGCATTACTCGAACACCCCGGACATAGTATATAAATCCTTTCAGATATTCGGCATTGACTTCTTCTGTGATAATGTTTTTATCCATATTCGTAAGCTATTATGTTCGTATCTTCTTTAGTCTGCTTTGGTAAGATAACTCCGCCATTCATTTATATATGTCCGTTCAATACCGCAGTCTTTTATTTTCCCTTTATTCGTACTGTCATTCAACTTCTTAATGGCTATCTGCAAGTTACGCACGCTTTTCAGGTCGCAGTTGGGTAATTCATTGCCAAGTAACTTATGGAATGTAGTCACATCGCAATGGCTTAAAAGCTGTTCTTCCTGCAATGCAAAATACAGCCTTGCCAAATCGGTGCCAGTGTGCTGTGTAGAGACTCTTAGCTTGATTTTTTTCAAAAGCGTTTCTTTATCGCCGAGCAGATAATCCTGTAAGCGAAGTGACTGTTCCGTATTTGTCGGTATTTCTGTTATTACTTCATTCACAGACTCTAATTCCTCAATACATGATTCCATCACATTCCCTTCTTCAATGGCTTTCTTCTCACGCCTGAAATTTTCCCAATCCTCTTTCGTCCGCATCTTATTGCGGATACTACTCTTAATGACAACCCGAATCATGATTGCAGCGATTTTCTGTTCTATGAAATTGTTTCTCGGATTGTTCGCTTCCGTTTCAAGTTGGTTAACCATCGTTTCATAGCACTTGCCATAATACAGCCATGCCAACATAGCCGGAACTATCGAATCTTTATCTATGTTGTGAAATTCATCTACCAATAATTTAGCGGTATCTGCATCTGCTGTATAATCTTGCATCTGCCTTTCATCGGCAAGGTCACCGTGACATTCCACCTGATACCTGCGCATCAGCTTGGGAGCAAGTTTCATGCCTACTTTGAAAACTTTGTATAGTCCAATAGCTGATTTGTCATTGACTTCCGCAACGAAACGGTCGTATTCTTCCGGATGACTATCAAGCCAATCTTTAATCTCTTGCTTGAAGTGTTCAAAATCCTGTTGAGCCATAGTTTGCCTTTCTTTAGTCCAACAAATGTACGAGTTCCTGTTTCATCTCTTCGTCTATCTCTCTGTAACGGCGGAAAGCCTTGCTGCCTTCTTTATGCCCCGATACCGATGAAACCAAATCCGGGTCTTTCACCTTTTTATACATATTCCCGATAAAGGTCTTTCGAGCCGTATGTGTGGTGGCAACCTCGTACAGATATTTCTGCTCAGGCTTACGGGTCAAAGGATTAAGCACCGTAACGATTCTGTTCAGTCCGGCAAGTTTGAAAGCTTCCTTAATGGCCTGATTGTATTTTTGCTCCGATATGAATGGAAACAAAGTTTCTCCATCATAGTCTTTGTAGCGTTCAAGAATGGTTTTGGCGATGTCGTTCAATGGCACTCTCACCGTTCTTGGATTATGATTGCGCGTCTTTCCTTGAATGTACTCCAATGCACCATTCACGAGGTTCTTCTTTGTGAGTTTATAAAAGTCGCCTACACGACAACCCACCACAGTTTGGAATACAAAAATGTCACGTTGCACGGCCAGTTGCGGACGCATAGATAAATCTGCTTCAAAGAGTTGGTTACGTTCCTGCAAGGTTATATAAATAGGTGTACCATAAAGACATTCTTCAATCGGAAATTTGTCAAACGGGCGGTTGATAGTCTTCCCTTGATTATAGCACCATATAAAAAAGGTACGTATGCGCGAGAAGCAATCAATGAGCGTATTCTTTCCTCTGGGTTGTGGAGTACGCTTTTCGGGAATAGTAGCGTAAATCTCAGGATATTCTTCGGCGTAAGCGTGTTCATTCTCCATAAAATCCCAAATATCAGCAAGCGTATCTTTGGTAACTGTATTTATGTCCAGCGAAAAGTCTTTCATACCCCTTCTTGTTTCTCTGATGAACAGCTCATAGCGCATGAGAGCTCTTTTTACCACACGGAAATTCTTTTTCCTCACTTCTGACAAACTATGCTTTTCCAGAAATTCATCAAACATTTCGGTAAAAGTTGGTGGATTTTCAGCGGCCGGTTCTTCTTCCGTCTTGTATTTGTCCGGGTGATGGAATCTGTCTATCACCTCTCCTAACCATTCGCTGTCGGCATCATCCCTATATTCCCTTTCAATCATTCGTGTCAATGCCTGTACCTTATGGTTCAAGTCTATCTTTTCATCTTCCGGCACTAAAGCCACACGGTCTTTATATCCCTGCTTTTCCGGGCTCCAATGGTTGGGGCTGATGGAAAGCTCACTTGCCGCCTTGATGTCTTTCTTTCCGTCACGCAGGCGGAAATAGATGGTGGCTTTGGTCTCCAAATCATTCTTCTTTGCCGTTTTTCGTATGAATGCAGTCACTTTCATAAGCTTCGATTCTATTTCTGGATTGAACACTGCAAAGATAGTGAGTTGTTCCCAAATTGTTCCCGTTTATCCCAAATTTGTTTCAATCCAATTAAATTGAATCACTTTTATATTCTAATATAAGTATTTAATAATCAGTTTAGTTTAGTTTAAACTTCATCGTTTTGCTATTTAAACTGATTGTTTTAGATTTAATATTTCAAATGCGGGTCTGGGTACGAAATAAAGAAGCGGGGAAAGTTTTAATGCTTTTCCCGCTTTCTTTTTATACTTATCTTTTATGCCCTTTGCTCATGGGAATAGATATCTGGCAAGAGATAGAAGTACTGAATCAAGAATTTGTGAGGCTTGGTATCAGTCAGTCGGTAGACTATGAAAAGTACTACCTCTATTCGCTTATTACCCATTCTACTGCTATTGAGGGCTCTACACTTACCGAATTGGATACCCAGTTGCTTTTTGATGAGGGGGTAACAGCCAAAGGAAAGCCGTTGGTCTATCATCTGATGAATGAGGATTTGAAGAAGGCATACGAACTCGCCAAAGAAGAAAGTGCACAAAATGCGGAAATTACGCCTGTTTTCTTACAAAAATTGAATGCTGCTCTAATGCGTACTACTGGGAGTGTATATAATGTAATGGGCGGTTCTTTTGATTCTTCTAAAGGTGAATTTCGTTTGTGCGGCGTTACTGCTGGGGTGGGCGGGTGTTCTTATATGAGCTATCCTAAAGTTCCCGCTAAAGTAGAAGAACTTTGTTCTATATTGAGAGAAAAGCAAAAGAATATGGAAACATTTCGGGAACGATATGAATTGAGTTTCAATGCTCATCTCAATTTGGTAACCGTTCATCCGTGGGTAGATGGCAATGGGAGAACGGCTCGTTTGTTGATGAACTATATCCAGTTCTGCCATCATCTTTTTCCGACGAAAATCTTTAAAGAAGATAGGGGCGACTATATTCTTTCTTTGCGGCAGTCGCAAGAAGATGAGAACAGTCAGCCTTTCTTGGACTTTATGGCAGCGCAGCTGAAAAAATCATTTGCGTCAGAGATTGAGAAATACAATACTGGACGTAAAAAAGGTTTTAATCTCATGTTTTGAAAAGCGACGATTCCTTCCTGATAAGCTCATATAGGCATTAGCTGATTGTGCTGTATCATCCTTTTGTATTGGGTTATTCTCAAAATATTCTCTTCTCGGCATTAAATACAAAATAATGGGTGTAAAATGCAAATTTATTTCGTAGATACTGTTTTCGCATTTATTTTTTTCTAAATTTGCAGTAGCTGGAATCTTATCTAACTATTTAATTATTAAATGTTTGCCAATTATGACAAAACATGTTCCTCTTTTTTTACCTCTCGGAAGTATTCGGTTACTGACGATATTCTTCTCTTTTTGTATAATCTTTGTTCATCCGGCATTGGCTGACAAAATGGCTGAAAGCCCCGAACTTTTCGATACTGCTTTCACCTTGCAGGAAAGGCTTGATATTCCCGACGGGTTTGTTCAAAGAGAGATGGTCTATATTTCCATTCTTTTAGGTACATTGGTGCTGTGCCTCTTCTTTTTCTTCATGCAGAGGCGGATGAAGAAATTGAGGGAAAGGGACCGGGAGAGGTATCTGCAACTGTTGGAAGGCATTCTTGATAATCTTCCCATTGCGGCAAAAGTGAAGGATGTGAATGATGGGATGCGCTATACTTTTTGGAATAAAAAGGCAGAGGAACTCTTTGAATGTTCGGCCAGAGAGGCTATAGGCAAGACGGATTTTGAAACAATGCCAGAGGCTGCGGCTTTAATTAGGAAGGAGGATGAAGAGTTGGTCAAGACGGGGATTCCACAAGAAGGTATACGACGTTTTTTTACCAAGAAGAACGAGGAGCGGTTTACCTTCCAGAACAATAATTTTATAAAGCTTTCTGATGGTCGCAAGTGGATTGTTTATACTGCTTGGGACATTACTGATTTGAAAATCATGGAGCGCAAGCTACGTCTGGCCAAAGAGGAGGCTGAGGAGTCCAACCGGATAAAATCGGCTTTCCTGGCCAATATGAGTCATGAGATACGTACTCCGCTCAATGCAATAGTTGGTTTTTCGAGTATTTTGGCCACGGAAGTGTCTGAGGAAGAACGGGTGGAGTATCTCGATATTATAGAGCGGAATAATGAACTGCTGTTGCAGCTCATCAATGACATTCTGGATTTGTCGAAGATAGAAGCCGGTACATTGGAGTATGTCTATGCTAACGTGGATATCAATAAAATGGTGTCCGAGATAGAGCAGGCTACAAGTATCAGGCTGACCAATAAAGACGTGCGTCTGGTCACGGTTACGCCATTGCCCGGTTTGCTGCTGTATACCGATCAGCGCAGAATTACTCAGGTATTCAATAACTTCATCAGTAATGCGCTGAAGTTTACTGCTGCCGGTAGCATTACCATTGGTTACGGAATGCCCGAAAATAGCTATATCCGTTTTTATGTCACCGATACCGGGACGGGGATATCATCTGAGAATGCGCAGGGGATTTTTAACCGCTTTGTGAAGCTGGATTCCTTTAAGCAAGGTACCGGACTGGGACTGGCCATTTCGCAAAACATTGTGAAGGAACTGAAAGGAGAGATAGGGGTGGAGTCACAGTTGAGCAAGGGCTCCACTTTCTGGTTCACGTTGCCTTTTTATAAGATGGACGCGCACCGTTCTATCTTTCCTTGATGCTGCAAGCTCAATCCAATGAAGGGACATCGATTGTCTGGCTTTCCTCGTTCCAGTTGTCAAGGGTGAATTCTCCGGATGATTCTTCGGAAAAGATGTCTCCCAGAGTGAGGGTCAGGGTCAGTTTGGAGTTTGCTTCCAAAGGTCCGTTCAATGTTTGCTTGAAACTTTTCACGTTTCCATTTTTCAGTATGATGCTCATCTGGAATTCCGGTTTCCCGAAAGAAGGGAAGAGCATGACGGTGGCGTTGCTCATTTGTGTACCGTCGACGGAACGGACCAGAGGGAAGGCTACTGTGCGTGGGCTTCCTTGAGGAGCGGCGGTGTAGAAATTCAGTTCTCCAGCAATATTGGTGATGCGCACCACCATGCTGTCGATGCTCGAACTGAGGATGCCGTTGTTCTTGTCCTTGATGATTACTTTCAGTCCGGTCACTACCCGTTTGAGGGATGCTTTCAGGTCCTCACTTCCAATGTTGGCAGGCTGGACGGCGTGTACCAGGTCGAATACCGGATAATAGGTTGTGTCCGCTTCCATTTTGAATAGGGAGAAGTGTTGCCGGGACATGTCTTCGCCTAAGATGTAGACCGGGTCCCTCATGAGAGGATGTGCATAAATCGGCTCCTCGTATTTAGGGGTTCCCCAATAAATCATGTTATAGAGACCTGCGGGTAAGGATAACTCTCGATTGACGCCATCGTTATAGAAAGCTCCGTCTTTAACTTGGTAGTAACCGTAAAAAGGTGTCAGCTTCCGGTTTATGTAGTTTCCATAATAAATAGAGGTGCCCGCCTTGCAGGGCATGATGGTCAGTATGCCGGTCAGCGGGCTTTGTCCGCTTTCTGTGGACACGTCCATCAAAAGTCGTGGTGATACCAACTCACTGCTTTTTTCTATCTGGGGCGGATTGTCATCGGCGCAGCTTGCCACGATTGCGGCAAGTACTGCAAATACTACTAATTTTTTCATTATCTGTTAAGCTTTAGGTTGTTCTTCCTTGAGAACGTTTTTAGAAAGAAATGGTTCTTTGTACTCCGGAGAAAGTATATTGGGGATGGAAAAGTGAGGTGAAACCAATTCCGGTATTGAGGGGAATGGGAAGAATAGCCCCTCTTCAAAAGGCTTAGAGAAGGGACGGAAAACAAATTATACCTTTTTTAGTAACATTTTAGAAGCCTTGATTAACGAAATCATATACTCTTCGTAACAATTTCTCGACATTCTTTTCTTGTTCCTCCATACATTTGCATCCGAGTTCTTTGGTATTAATTGAAGAACACAATGAATCTTTGATATTAACCATTAAATAATGTACAATGAGAAAAACATTCTTGGAAAAGTGCATAAATCTGCGTTTATGCCGTGTTGCATTGGTACTTTTGTTTCTTGTACCTGCAATCAGTAGCCTGCAGGCTAATCCTTCTCAAAACAAGACCATTTCGGGTGTTGTGACATCGGCTACGGATAGTGAGCCGTTGATAGGTGTCAGCGTGCAGGTGAGAGAAACCGCTACGGGTGGAATTACCGACATTGATGGCCGGTATTCGGTAAGTGCCCAACAAGGACAGACACTGGTGTTTTCTTACATCGGTTATCAATCACAGGAAATCAAGGTAGGTACTTCTTCCGTCATCAATGTGGTGCTGAAGGAGGACACGGAAATGTTGGATGAAGTGGTTGTAGTGGGCTATGGTGTCCAGAAGAAGAAATTGGTGACGGGTGCCACTGTTCAGGTGAAGGGTGACGAAATAGCCAAGATGAATACAACCAATCCCTTGCAGGCTATGCAGGGACAGACACCGGGTGTAAGTATTGCTTCGACTTCCGGTCAACCGGGTGCTGACATGAAAGTGAGTATCCGTGGTCTTGGTACCGTGGGAAATAGTGCTCCTCTTTATCTGATTGATGGTGTGGGTGGTGATATTTCTACTTTGAATCCTGCCGATATTGAAAGTATAGATGTACTGAAAGATGCGGCTAGTGCGGCTATCTACGGTTCGGCCGGTGCTAATGGTGTAGTGCTTATTACTACCAAGCAAGGGCGCGAAGGTAAAGCGCAGATTAGTTTCGATGCTTATTATGGAATACAGAATGTAGCTCGTAAGGCCAATATGCTGAATGCAAAAGAGTATATGGCCATTATGGATGAGCAGGCTTTGAATAGCGGACTTTCGGCTTACGATTGGAGCCAATACCAGTCTATTTACGATGCCAACGGCAATGTGTATGATACGGATTGGGTAGATACTATGTTCAAAGATAATGCCACAACGGAGAGCTATACGCTGGGTGTCACTGGTGGAAGCGCAACTTCCACTTATGCCCTTTCGTTAGGATATATGAGTCAGGAAGGTATTGTCGGCGGTTCGGATGTGTCTAACTATTCGCGTTACAATTTCCGTGTGAACAGCGAGCACAAACTTTTCAAGGATATTTTGAAAGTGGGCGAGCAGGTGAGTTTTGTATATAAGATGAATAACGGTATCAGTGTAGGCAACCAATATAATAATACCTTACGCGGTGCATTCGGAACATCGCCTATCGCTCCTGTCTATAGCGATAATAATCTTTATGATTCGCCTTACAATGACACCAGTACCAGTGACTGGAATAAAGGTGATGGAAACCCTTATGGTTTAATGATGACCGACAGCAACAATGAGAACAAAACGGCTACTTTTTCCGGTAATGTTTATGCTGAATTGCAGCCTGTCAAGAATTTGAAGATAAAGTCTGTATTCGGTGTGGTTTATGGTTCCAGCGAATACCGTAGTTTCAAGCCTCTCTACAAGTTCAGCCAATATATATATAATGAAGAACGTACTACCGTATCTCAGAATGCCAATCACTCTTTGGGTATGACATGGACCAATACGGCTTCTTATGACTGGACTATGGGAGAACATTCGTTCAACGCCTTGCTGGGTATGGAAGCCTATCGTTACGAGGGCACTTATATCGAAGCTAAAAATGGTATGCTGAAAGAAGGTTTTGATGATTGGGAACATGCTTTTGTGGGCAACGGAACGGCCTCCGATTCGACCAACGGCTTGGGTGCCAGTGGCAATCCGCATACCGAGAGCCGCAAGGTGTCCTATTTCGGCCGATTGGGTTGGAACTGGAAAGAAACTTATATGGTCAATGCTACTTTGCGTGCAGACGGTTCGAGCAACTTTGCCAAAGGCAACCGTTTTGGTTACTTCCCTTCGGTATCGGCAGGATGGACCATTACTAACGAAAAATTCATGGAAAATACGCAAAACTGGCTCGACTTCCTGAAACTACGTGCCAGCTGGGGACAAGTGGGTAATGCCAACATTGACGCATTCCAATATCTGGCTCCTATCAAGAGTACCAATACTCACTATCTTTTCGGTAGCGGTTACGGCGATTCGGATGCTGCGGCACAGCTCGGAACCAACTGGGGAGCTTACCCCAGTCGTCTGGCTAATGCGAACATCAAGTGGGAGACTTCACAGCAGACCAATATCGGTCTTGATGCCCGATTCCTCAACAGTCGCCTGGGTGTTAATTTCGATTTCTACATTAAAGATACTAAAGACTGGCTCGTGGTGGCTCCTATTCTTGCTACTGCCGGAGCAGGTGCTCCTTATATTAATGGCGGTGGAGTGAAAAACACCGGTGTGGAACTCAATCTTACTTGGAATGACCAGATAGGCAAGGACTTTAGTTACAATATCGGTATCAACGGTGCCTACAATAAGAATAAGGTCGGAGAGATTCCTAACGACGATGGTATCATTCATGGTTCTACCAACCAGTTGTATGACAATACTCCTGAATTCTATCGTGCCGAGAATGGCAAGCCTATCGGTTATTTCTATGGTTTCAAGACAACAGGCGTATTCCAAAACAATCAGGAAATAGAGGATTGGATTAAGGCCGGTAACGGTGTGCTGCAGGCTGACGTACAACCGGGTGACGTGAAGTTTGTGGACATCAACCATGACGGACGGGTGAACGAGCTTGACAAGACCGATCTTGGCAACGGTATTCCTGATTTCACCATGGGCTTCAATCTCGGTTTCAACTGGAAAGGGCTTGATTTCTCTGTAGTGGCCAACGGCGCTTTCGGGCAGCAGATTGTCCAGAGTTACCGTAACCATACCTCCAAGCAAGCCAATTATACTACTGCTATTTTAGGGCGTTGGACAGGAGAGGGAACCAGCAATCGCATACCTCGTGTCACAGACCAGAATCTCAACTGGCAGTTCTCCGACCTTTACGTGCAGGATGGTGATTACCTGCGAATCAGTAACATTACTTTGGGCTACGACTTTGCCAAGCTACTGAGATGTAAGGCCATCAGCCAGTGCCGTATCTATGCTCAGGTACAGAATGCGTTCACATTTACCAAATATGACGGCATGGATCCGGAAATAGGTTATGGTCCCGAAGGAGATAACGGACAAGGTTGGGTGTCGGGCGTTGATTTAGGTTATTACCCCCGTCCCCGTACCGTATTGTTTGGCGTTAACTTGAAATTTTAAAATATAGACTGATATGAAGAAAAACAAAAATATATTTATGGCAAGTGTCCTGCTCCTGAGTTTGGGACTGGCTTCGTGTACCGACAGTTTTCTCGATGTTACGTCGAAGACTGAATCTTCAACCGGTACATTCTATAAGACTGAAAAAGATGCTTATCGTGCTCTGATAGGTTGTTATGATGGTTGGCGCCAGACTTCATCAGCCATGATGGTAGGGTTTTATATGGCTTCCGAGGTGATGAGTGCCGAGTGTTTTGGCGCTACCGGAAATGCCGATGGACGTGGCTATCAGGCCATTGACCGTTTTGACATCTCCCAATCGCCGGCTGACCTCAACCTATACGAAGGTGACTGGAAAAATTATTATGCGGGCGTCTATCGTTGCAACGAGCTGATAGCTCATGAAGAGCAGATTGTATGGAATGAATCGGATAGCAAACGTGGTATCTATATGGGCGAATGTCGTACGTTGCGTGCATTGCTTTATCTGGATATGGTTCGTTTATGGGGGAATATCCCACTCTTTCTGGAACCGGTAAACGAAAATCGCGCTCCTTCACCTGCCAAAGAGGTGTTCAGTGCCATATTTACTGACTTAAAATATGCTATCGAGAATATTCCCGGTGACGCTTATCCCAAGGCCGACTATACCAAGAACGACGGACATATTACAAAATATGCCGCCGAGGCTTTGCTGGCACGTGCCTATCTTTTCTATACCGGATATTACGGTGAAGAACCTGTAGAGGTGACTCGTGCCGAAGCTTTGGCTGCTGTAGAAGACGTAATCGCTTCAGGAGAATATGGTTTGGTACCGCAATTCAAGAATTTATGGCCGGCTTCTTCTGCAAAAGTGGCCGAAAAAGGAGACTATGAAACTTTGAAGGGTACATATGCCGGTGATGGAAACAAGGAAACCATTCTTGCGTTGAAATTTACCGCTACTCAGGATTATAACGGGAATAATGACTCCAACCGTTGGCAGGTGATGTTGGGTATGCGCCAGCTTAATGCTGCTCCCTATTGCAAGGGATGGGGCGCATTGACGGTAAATCCTGATTTTGTGGAAGCGTTTCCCACTGGTGACCTCCGCCGTTCGGCTTCTATCATTGATTTGGTAGGGGAAGGAATCACCGGTTCGGCCGACTTTACCACCAGTTTTAATGACTGGCGTGAATATACCGGCTATGCTGTGAAGAAGTATGCTCCCCTTTGCTATGCCGATGGAAGCCATGCCGGTAAGCAGGATGGTAGCGGTGACTTCCAGACACAGAACCGCCAAGACTACGTTATTATCCGTTATGCCGACGTATTGTTGATGGCCGCAGAACTGGGCAGCCCCAATGCGCAAACTTATTTCGACCAAGTGCGTAAGCGTGCTTATCAGGTTGATGACAACGGAACAGTATCGGCCAACTATCAAGCTAAGAGTGTGTCTCAACAAGCTATTATGGAAGAACGTCGTCTTGAATTTGCTTTTGAAAGCATTAATTATTGGGATCTCCTGCGTCAAGGTATAGACGTGGCAGCCGAGAAGCTCGCCTTGAATGGTGTCAAGGTGAAGAGTGGAGGCACTGATGATGCGGTAACCATACGGGCCGACCGTGTGAAAGCCACCAAAGGCTTGAGCCAGATTCCTTATAATCAAATTAACCTTTCACAGAGTGTACTTGTGCAGAATCCCGGATGGTGAGTACCATTAATAGAGTAAATAAAAAATAAAAACAATAAGATATGAGACTTAAATCATTCTTTTCCATATTGGCAGGAGCGGCTTTGATATTTTCCGCTTGCTCGCCCGAAGAGTACGAGATGGGGGCAAAAACCTATGTCTCCGATGATCTGGTGGAAGGTATCGCCTATACGGTGACCCCTGATGCCAATGATCCTAATACGATTCATCTGACTTCGCTCATCAAGGGAGCCACTCCCTTGTGGGTCACTCCAAGCGGTCCTTCTCAAAAGACCACTCTTGACTTGGCACTTCCTTTTGCCGGAGAATATAGCGTGACTTTCGGCGCTTCCACACCGGCAGGTCCGGTATATGGCGAACCATATACCTTCAAGGTAGAGACCAATAACTTTGCCATGCTCGAAGACCCTATCTGGGCTAACCTTGCAGGTGGAGTGGGCAAGAGCCGCAAGTGGGTTCCCGTTGACAAGAACTTTGGTATTGGCCGTTGTTCGGGACCGGTGATGTATATGAGCCACACGGATGTGAAAAATGACGGAAGCAATATTACCGACCTTATGATTGGTAGCGCCAATTGGACTCCCAACTGGGATCCGGGTATCCAATCGTGGCTCATTCCGGCAGACGACCCCTATTTCCAGTCGTACATCACTTTCGGCCTGGATGCTGTGAAAGGCTGTACGGTGGAACTTCATCGGGTGGCTGCTTCGGGCACGACGGATGCCACCGGAACTTTCAACCTGAATGTGTCTGACCCGAAACGTCCTGTCATATCTTTCTATGGCGGTACCTATTCATTGCATAACGAGGGTTTTGATGATGTCTGTTCCAACTATACCAACGACATAAAGATTATAGAATGTACTCCTTATCTGCTGCAGGTAGCTACGATGCGTACCAATAGCGAAGGTCCGTGGTGGCTGGTGTGGAACTTCATTTCCGAAGAGGCTTATAATGACCCCAGTATCATACCGACTGAAGATCCGGGTTTGCTTCAGCCTGCCGAAGTACAACAGCCTGCCATTGAAGATTTGGCAACCAAACTGTTCACTACTGAAATCAACGGTGTCACCTATGTGGGCAATGAGGCACGCTTCCTCATCAATGATGAAGAACCTTATGACTGGACATGGTGGAATGGCGGCTCTGCTGCTTGGGAAAGCGTAGTGAAGGGACAGTACGGTTCTTCATGGGCACCTGTGGCCGATGCTTCCATTGCCGACTATGAGCTGGTATTGAGCAGTACGGCCGATGGCTACAAATGGGATGACGGTACCAATGCCGGTAGACTTGCCATTGAAGACGGCAAATTGAAATTTATGGATGCCGACGGCAATCCGGTTGAGATAACCATCCTCACCGCTACCGGCGATAAGCGCACGGTGGAAGTGAAGGGAAGCGAATTCACCGTGATGGCTTGCGATGTCACCAGCTCTTTCCAGATGGGTGTGCCTGCAACGACCAATGACAAGGGAGCCGTGGATTCTTATCTTTGTGCCAACCTCAACTACAAACCTATCGCTACCGGACCTACCGGGCCTACTGAAATCAAGGTAGACAACAGCAAAGTACAGATTATTTTCGGTGACGGAAATCCCGACCGTTTGCGCTTGCAGTTCTACAATCCTTGGGCCGGTGAAGTAGATTGGCCGATCGACATCACGAAGGTGAAGTTGAAAAAGAACCAGACACTGAAGATACAGTACAAAGTGCTGAGTGGAATCACTTGGAACGAGGGCGCGACCCCTAAGACCGTGATTATGGACAATAATATCGGAAATGCTTGGGAAGATGACTGCTACAACCTGGCTCATGCCGTGGCCTTTGATACTGCCGAAGGAGCTGTACAGACTGTGTCCGTGACCAATACCACCGGTGCCACTGTGACTTACGAAGGAAGCAGTTGTATCTGTATCGGTATCCAGAATAAGGGACTTGCTACTGTGGCTGCCACCGAAGACGGACAGCCGGATGTGAAGGTTGAGATAATTTCGATGACCATTGAATAACCACTTAAATGAATTTAGTATATATGAAGACAAAGATATATTTAGGAATACTTTCACTTGCACTGGGTCTTTCGCTGGCTTCGTGCAGTGAAGATGACGACTATACTATCCACACCACCCCGATTCTGAACGAATCGTCGGTGGTGACGGGGTCGTCCGATGTGACCGCCACTACCGCTACACTCCATGCCACGCTCTCCGGGTTGGATGGCATGGATGCCGGAAGCTATAAGACCGGCTTCTTCTATGGCTCTGCGCAAGACAACCTGCCCGAGGACGTGCAGGCTGCTTATGACGGCAGCGCCTTCAGTGCTCAGTTGAATGGGTTGAGCAATAACTCCACGCTCTATTATCAGGCTTATGTATGCTTGCAGGGCAAGGTGTATTACAGGGGCGAGGTGAAGAGCCTGCTCACCACCAATGCCAAGGTGGCTACTGCCGATGCCGCATCTGTCGACTTCGCTTCGGCTGTATTGGGTGGAACGCTGACCGATGCTACGGCCGATGCTACTTGTGGTGTCGTTATCTCTACTTCATCCGATGTGGAAGCGGTTCGTGCAGGTCTTATTGTGAAGAGTGAGGAACTTAAGGACAGCTATTCATTCGTCCATGCAGGGTTGGTGCCCGAAACGCAATACTATTATGCGGCTTACCTCAATCTGGGTAGCGGCATTGTGTATGGTGAGGTGAAGAGTTTCACTACTCCTGCCTATGACTTCGACCTCGACAATGACCTTGTCGACCTGGGACTCTCCGTGAAGTGGGCTCGCTTCAATGTGGGTGCCAAGAGCGAGACTGGACTGGGTGGCCTTTTCGGATTCGGTGACCTGACCGGATGCAACAATAGCATCGACCCTGCCGACTATGCTTCGGCCGATACTTATAAAACGGCTTCCGACTTGGCTTTCCGTGCATTTCAAGGGCGTGCCACACTGCCTACTGCCGATGATTTCGAGGAACTCTTCACGTTGTGCCAGAAAGAGTGGACTGAGCAGAATGGAGTGACAGGTTTCAAGTTCACCGGTCCTAATGGTAATTCCATCTTCCTGCCTGCAGCCGGTACGCGTGTGGCAAACGATGTGACAGCGCTGGGTACTGAAGGATATTACCTCACCGGTACTGTCAACTCTTCCAATGCAGAATTTGCGGTAGGTTACCAGTTTGCAGCTTCTGTCAATCACCGTATCACTGCCGCAGTTTATCAAGGTATGGCTGTACGCGCTGTTTCCACAGCCAAGAACGTACCGTTCATCAAGGCTCTGCTCTATCAGAAGTGGTATCTTGACAATGGCCAGGACGGTAAGCAGCACGTGTTTGAAGGACCTTTCACGCAGTGGGGTGTTACGGACAACTGGAGCACAGTTTCCAACGGACAACCCAACATTGAACAGCAGATTCATTGGGAGATGGGTACGGATAATGGCTGGATAGGTTATACTTACGGAAAGGACTATGGTTATATGGAGCTCAAGGAGGACGGTACGGTGAATATTCATCGTATTGCCGAAGACGGTACCGTGACCGATGAAACCGGTAAGTTTACGATTGACGAGGCGAATAAAGTGATTGACATCGACATAGATGTGCTTTGTGCCAATACTTGGATTGGCACGAAGAGTGGTAAGCTGAACATTCTGTCGTTGACTGCCGACGGCTTGCAGATTGCCCTGCCCGATGGCGACTATGGCTATTCGTTGAACTATTACAGCCAGGCCAAGGCCGATGCCGATGCGCAGGTTCCTGTATTGCTCAATATCGCCGATTCATCATGGGGAGGAAGTTGGGATGAGCCGCTTGCAGCCATCTCGCCCGAAAAATTGGCGGGACAGCACACGTTTGTTTTCGAGGGAGCTTGTACCGATGCCATGGTGTTTACGCTTGACTTTGCCGGTATGGCGAAGCGCTATCCCAATTCGTTTGTACGCATTGACGAGATTAAGCTGGACGGTACTTCCATTCGGTTTGATGCCAACCGCTTCTATTATGGCGACATTGAAGGAAACGGTAAGTACCGTGTTCAGTTGTTCAATGCTTATGGGGCTGGTTCTGTAGGCAATGCAGTTCCCCTCAGTCCGTTCAGCAATGTAGAAAATCAAGGTACCGAGCCTGCCATCCATTTCAAGGAGAAGCTTGAGATTGTCTGCACCGTCATTACCGACGGTACCGGTGCAGGTATTTATACGCCCAATCTGGTTACTGTCAATCCGGATTGGGGAAGTGCATGGGGATATAACGCAGGAGCTGCGTTCGAGGTGAAATACGAGAACTTCCAGTACAGCCTTGTGGCTTCTCAATTCGACATTAAGTACGAATCTGCCGACTATGCGGCAGGTTCCATCATGACCTTCGTTGAAGTGGCTGACATCTACAAGTATTTCCCCGGTTTGCATGCCACGCTTGACAACCTCTATCTGGATGGCAAGGAAGTGACATTTGATGCATCCAAAGTGCTCGATGCCAATGAATCCCCGAAGTATCGTCTGGAACTTTGGAATTGCTATGGGGCAACAAAGGATAAAGGGTGCGCTTTCGGTACTCCTGATGGTGATGTTATCAGGGAACTTGGTTTCAGCAGTTCTATGGAAGTGAAGTTCACGTTCCACACTCTTTTCTCTGTTCCTGAATGGTAAGAGAGATAGACGGAAATATACTGGTTAGATAGGAAATCCGGGATGCAAGTCATCCCGGATTTTTTGTTTTGCTCTCACCGGTGTGTCTCGTTCTGATATGGATTGAAGAACCATAGAGAGAATAAAATAAAGGAGGTGGTCCGTAAGGCGGCGCTTTGATAGCTCTTTGCCTTGTACTTTGTTCGGACGGGATGGGTACTTATCGCGATAAACATAGTGGTTTTATGGTATCTCCACTAAGGTGGTCTGTCTTGTTCATAGTAGTGAACAAATCAGCCGACTTAGGTGAACAAACTTGTTCACCTAAGTCGGCCGTTCATGAATCTTTGTACTGAACCGGACAGACAAAAGGGCGGAAGCGGAGAAAAGCAGGGGCTTTCTCTAAGATTGGCTGCTATTTTCCTTCGTAATCAAAGTATTCAAAGTCTGCATATGCTTTTGAGGTTTGAGAACCGGAGATGGCATACAATCCCAGCATGATTCCCGTAAAGCCACCGGCAGTTTCTGTACTGATATAGCGCGTATTCATTCGGCCCAGTTCTTTAAAGTCCTTTCCGTTTGTGGCATACTCGAACGAATAGATTTCGTTGCTGCCTTTTACACGGAGTTGTACTTTCCCCTGGGGCAGAATAACTTCCTTTTCCGTATGGGTCAATTCATTCAATTGGTAGCGCAATACTACAGCTTGTTTCCCGTCTGCCAATTGCTTGACAAATAAATCGTAATGGGACGGTTCGAACATGTAGACCGTCAGGCCGGCTTCGTCGCCACTGGCGGCTTTTTTCAGTTGCATGGAAGTGGTGGCTGTGAAGTCGATATGTTCTTGCCGGCGGCCGACAAAAGTAGGACTGCCTTTCCCGTTGTTCAGGTTTACGGAGGTTGCTTTCAGACGGAGGTTACCGGAAGCAAAGGTATAGTTTTCCGGATGATAGTTTCTGATATGAACCCATTCGGGACCTAATTTGCCGTTTTTGAAATCGGTGCGTGCAGGCTTGGGGGCAAGAGGATGTTGCGGTAGGGTTGGCACATCCATTTGCAGGGCTATTGTACCATCTCCGTTTACTACCGGCCAGGCATTCTTGTCCCAGCGCACGGGAGCAAGGAACGTTTCGCGTCCCAGCAGGTGATGGTTGCCGCTTTGCGGACGGAAAGCGAGACACACCATCCACCACGAACCGTCAGGGGCTTGTATCAGGTCGGCATGGCCGGTTCCTTGTATCGGGCTGTTTTGTGCATTCTTGTTGATGTGGGTCAGGATGGGATTGGCGGGGTTCTCTTCGTACGGGCCGTCTATATCGCGGCTACGGGCTATTGTCACTTTGTGGCCGTATTCCGTGCCGCCTTCGGAAATCAGCAGATAATACCAGCCGTCTTTCTTGTAAATGTGCGGTCCTTCAGGGTGCCGTCCGCCCGTGCCGTTCCAGATGCGTTTGGACTCGTTGAGTTGTTCGCCGGTTTTGGGGTTGATTTCGCACAGATAGATACCTACGCCCGGATTGCTGACAAGGTAACACTTGTCGTCTTCAAAATAGAGGGACGGGTCTATACCGCCTTGCTTGAGCCATACGGGTTCCGACCATTCGCCACGCGGGTCGGTAGTGTGTACAAGGAAGTTGCCTTTGTCGGACACGTTGGTGGTAATCATGTAGAATGTACCGTCGTTGTAGCGGATGGTGGGTGCATAGATTCCTCCCCACGGGCCGGCGTCGTGAAGCGGCAGTTGTGAGGGGCGCGTCAGGCAGTGTCCGATTTGTTCCCAGTTGATGAGGTCTTTGCTGTGGAACAACGGTACGCCCGGGAAATATTGGAAACTACTGTTGACCAGATAAAAGTCATCTCCTGCGCGGCAGATACTCGGGTCGGGATGGAAACCGGGAATAACGGGATTTTGATAACTTTGCCGGTTTTGTGAAAAGCAGGACAGGCTGAGCGCCAGTCCTAAAAGTAACATCATCTTTCTCATAAATACATTGTATTTTAAATAGTTTATCAGATATATGAATCAGGGTAGTTGAAGGAAGTGTTTATACACAAAAATAAAGTATTCTTTCGGTTCAAGCAAGCCGGATGTGTCTGATGTCATTCAATGATAACTTTTGAGCCCTATTCGGAAACAAATGATACCGTTGCAGATAACATGGCATCGGTGTGTTTTCCGCCTTTTCCGCTACTTTTGCTCTCACTGATTTAACCATTATTTTTAATACGTAAAGACATGATGAAGAATATCATTGAAAAATTCCAAATTTGCCTGGTGCTGTCGGCACTGCTTTTCTCTTCTTTCGTTGCCGCATGTTCCGGCAATGATGATACTGTGACTCCGGAAATAACGATTCCCGCGAACATTCTGACAGATGGAATGACTTTCTCCAAGACCGGAGGAACAAGTACGCTGAACATCAAGTCGAACGTTGCATTGGAAGTTACCAGCAGCGCACCGGAGTGGTGTAAGGTTACTGCCGAAAGTTCTGCTTCGAATAGTATTTTGAAGTATACCGTTATGGCAGAAGCCAATACAGACACGAGTGACCGTGAAGCCAAGGTAACGGTGAAAGCCGGAGGCAGCGAAGTAGGGAGCTTCACAGTGAAACAGACGGCTGCCGACGGACTAATCATATCCAACTCTACCTCTTTCGACCTGCCAGCTGCGGGAGGAGATGTCTCTGTAGTGGTGGAAACCAATGGTGACGTACAAGCCGTTTCCGATGTTTCTTGGATAAAGGCGGTCAATACCCGTGCCATGGAAGACAAGATTTTCAAGTTTACCGTCTCTTCCAATCCTCTGGGAGCGCGCGAAGGCCATATCACTTTTACTTTGGGGAGCCTGACGGAGACTGTGACCGTAAAGCAGGCTGCGGGCGAGGTCGGCAATATGGGAAGCGATGCCAGGACACTTGCCGCCAAGATGTATGCAGGCATCAATATCGGCAACACGCTGGAAGCTTGTGATAACAAGAACAAGATAGCGGGCGAAACGTTATGGGGAAATCCTAAAGTGAGCGAGGCATATATCAAAGGGCTGAAGGCATTGGGATTTAATGCGGTACGCATCCCTTGTGCGTGGGATTATTACATTGTGAATCCATCGACCTATGAGATAGATGCTGCATGGCTCGACCGGGTGAGCGAAGTGGTGGGTTACTGTGTAGCCAATGATATGTATGCCATTGTCAATATCCATTGGGATGGCGGTTGGCTCGAAGAGAGTATCACTCATGGTTACAGCAGCGAAGTAGATGCCAAGCAGAAAGCTATCTGGACACAGATTGCCAATAAACTGAATGCTTATGACGAGCATCTGCTCTTTGCCGGATGTAACGAACCCGGACAGCAAGACCAGGGGAACGTTGGGACATCGGCCATAGATGCCATTCTGAAATATGAACAGACCTTCATTGATGCCGTGCGTGCCACCGGAGGAAATAATGCGAGCCGTTGCCTGATTGTGCAAGGCCCTTATACCAATATCGACAAGACGGTGAACGACTACACGATGCCCAAGGACGAAGTGCCCGACCGTCTGATGGTGGAAGTCCACTTCTATGATCCCTATCAGTTCACCATGATGAACCATGACGAAACCTGGGGCAAGGTATTCCTTTATTGGGGTAAGGACAATCATGTGTCCGGCTCCATTCACAATGCCACCGCTAACGAAGAAGATTATGTGAAGCAACAGTTCCAGAAGATGAAGAAGGCCTATGCAGATAAAGGAATTCCTGTGATTGTGGGTGAATACAGCGCCATGAAGCGTACAAAAGAAGACAAGATAGAGGGTACTGCCGAACCTGCCTATCCCGACATTGACCAGGAGATGCACAACAAGAGCCGCGCCTATTGGAATGAGGTAGTCACCCGCGAGGCGAAAAACCACGGTTGCGTCCCCTTCTATTGGGAAACCGGCGGTGACATGAACCGTGGTACGGGTACGGCGAAGGAGGCTTATGCCATTGAGGGCATCATGAAGGGAGCCGCAGCCGGTAAATACCCTTACTGATTGAGTGGTGGATAGAATAAAAGACAGTTTTCAAAAGTATCATATAAATAGGTTTTATAGGTTACAAGGATTGTTGATATAGTTTTTTTTGATTGGTTATGGAGAAGTATGTCCGCGAGAGATATGCTTCTCCTTCTTTAAAAATCCTTGTCTTTCCTTGCTTTTCTGTTCGTTTTTCACTTCATTTGCAATAAAAATAACTTCCCTTAGCTCTGATAGTATGAAAAGACTGCAACTACTGCTCTTGTGGGTTTGGATGGTATGTTTCTCTGCTGCTTCACACGACTACATGTTTAAACATTTGGAAGTGAAAGACGGACTTTCCAATAATCAGGTTAATGCTATTTATAAAGATTCAAACGGATTCATGTGGTTTGGTACAGCTTCGGGGCTGAACCGCTATGATGGTTACAATATAAAGATTTATCGCAGCCAGAAAGATGATGAGAAATCTCTTCCCGATAGTTATGTCGAGGATATACAAGAAGATACGTCCGGTAATTTGTGGATACGTACGGGAGGCGGGTATGCCATTTACAACTCGGCTTCCGATGTTTTTGACCGTAATGTGGAAGCCTGGATGTGGAACATCGGTCTGACCGGAAATCCTTCGCTTATCTATATTGATAAGGAAAAGACTTTCTGGATCTATATTAATGGTAAAGGTGTTTACAGCTATAGAGAGGAACAGAAAAATGCCGTAGCAGTAAAGGGGGCGGATGAACTGCTTGCGAAAGCCGAAGTGTCCGACATGAAAGAATGCGGCGAAGGAATCCTGCTGGTTCTGAGTAACGGTATCTTGGCTTGTATAGATGAGGAAAAGCAAAATATCAAGTGGACCAATCCGGGCATTGCCGAAGATTGCAGGGAAGTAAAGAATGCTACCTTTGATTTGTTTGTCGACCATAGTGGGCGGGCGTGGATATTCAGTGTGGAGGGGATGTGGATTTATAGCCTTTCTCAGAAGGTTTGGGAACAGCGTTCTCCCCGAACGGACACCTACAATACCGTACGTGCAGTGGCACAGGATAAATACGGATGTATATGGGTAGGCAGGGATCAGGATGGCGTTGAATTGATAGAACCGGCGGGACGGAAAATCCGTCTGGCGAATGAACCTAATAACGGGCGTACTCTGTCCAACAATACAATAACGGCTCTTTATGAAGATGAGGCCGGTACGATGTGGGTGGGAACCTACAAGAAAGGCATCTCTTTCTATAATGAAAGCATTTTCAAGTTCGGTATTGCCGATGTAGGCGACATCAATTGCGTGGAGGACGGAGGCGGTGACATCGTATGGCTGGGAACCAACGACCGCGGGCTGGTGCGCTGGAATAGCGTGACGGATGAACGTATGTTTTTTTCGCATACGGCAGATCCCCGCTCTATCTCGAGTGATGTCATAGTCTGCCTTCTTCGGGACAGTAGCGGCAGAGTGTGGGCAGGTACTTTCTGGGGCGGACTGAATTGCTATGATGGGAACCGCTTTATCCATTACCGGTCCCGTAAGGGAGACAGTAACTCGCTGGTCTATGACAATGTATGGGCATTGGCAGAAGATGCGGACAAAAATATCTGGATCGGTACGTTGGGGGGAGGATTGCAATGCCTGAATCCTCAGACGGGGATATTTACCACCTATTCTACAGGTAATTCAAACCTTGTGTCGGACTATATCTCATCCCTCTGCATCAGCTGTGACAATAATCTGGTTATCGGTACTTCGGCAGGGATGGCTTTCATGGACCTGAGGACCGGCGAGATTACAAATTTTGCAGGTACAAAATCGGGTAAGACCAGACTTTCCAACCAAAATATCAATCAAGTTTACGAAGATAGTCGCGGTTTGCTATGGATAGCCACGCGTGAAGGCTTGAATGTATATGACAGCAAACGGGATGAATTGTACGAAGTGCCTATCAAGCCCGGTTTCTCCAAACTATTGATATTAGGTATTACGGAAGATGAAAACAAAAGTATATGGATCAGCACCGGAGGAGAACTGATAAACGTGGTGTTGTCCGTTGACAGCAAGACGGAGCAGCCCGTGTTCCGTTGCTATACCTATAATGACAAGGACGGGTTGCAGAGTTGTGACTTCAACCAGCGTTCCCTCAAACGACTGCATACGGGTGAGATTGTAGTGGGAGGACTGTATGGACTGAATCGCTTCCAGCCGGGCAACATAAAGTATAACCGCACGTTGCCTAAGGTTATGTTTACTGGTTTCCAGTTGTTCAATGAAGACGTGAAGGTGGGCAAGGAGTATGCAGGACGTGTCATCTTGAAGGAAGCTTTGAATGAAAAAGAAGAAGTTGTCTTGGATTATAAGCAGAATGTGTTCACGGTGCTGTTTGCGTCGGACAATTTCGTGCTGCCCGAAAAGACACAGTATTTCTATAAATTGGAAGGATTTAATGAGAACTGGCTGACGAGTATGTCCGATATGCATCGCGTTACCTATACCAATCTGGCTCCGGGGACTTACATCTTAAAAGTGAAGGCTACAAACAGTGACGGATATGCGGGCACTGAAGAGGCTTCGCTCAAGATTGTCATTCTTCCGCCTTTCTGGATGACTCCGTGGGCATATATCGTTTATGCTCTTCTGATAGTAGGAGTTGTTTCCTTTTCACTTTATGCCGTACAACGGAGGGAACGTAATAAGTTCAGAATCCGCCAGATAGAGGAAGATGCGAAGAAGAGGGAGGAGTTGAGCCAGATGAAATTCCGCTTTTTTACGAATGTCAGCCATGAGTTGCGTACGCCGCTTACGCTGATTATATCGCCGATGGAAAGTATGATGAAGGAGATTACGGACGAAAAACTGCATGGCAAGCTGCAACTGATGTACCGCAATGCGCAGCGTTTGTTGAATTTGGTCAACCAGTTGCTCGATTTCCGTAAGAATGAGATGGCAGGATTGCATCTCACTTTGTCCGAGGGGGATATTGTGGCGTATGTGCGTAGCATCTGTGCTTCTTTCCTGATGCTTTCTGAAAAGAAACATGTACATCTGACATTCTTTTCGGCCATGGAATCGCTGAATATGTCATTCGACGAGGATAAAATTGGTAAAGTTGTGATGAATCTTCTATCCAATGCCTTCAAATTTACCCCGGACGGGGGACGTGTGGATGTGGCATTGGAAATGTCGAAAGAGATGTCCGGAAGATTGCTGATAAAGGTATCGGATACCGGTGTTGGCATTAGGGATGAAGACAAGGAGCGAATTTTTGAACGTTTCTATCAGGTGGAGCAGGAAGAACCGGAACACCAGTCAACGGGTAGCGGTATTGGCTTGAGCCTGGTACGCGACTTTGTGACGCTGCATGAGGGCACGGTGCGCGTTGTTGACAATGTGGGGTCCGGTAGTGTGTTCCTGATTGAGCTTCCGGTTAAACATGTGCATGTAAGTCCTTCCAAGCCTGCACCGCTTGCAGAAGAGGTGGAAGAGCATGAGGAACTTTTGCCGGATATGGAAGAGGAACCGCTTCCGGATGATTTGCCGGACGATATGGAGGAGGATAATGAAGATGAAAAAGAGAAGCCGTTGGCCCTGATTGTGGATGATAATGAAGATTTGGTTGCCTTCATGAAAGATAGTCTGAGCTTGTATTTCCGTATACAGTCAGCTTCTAATGGCCGGGAAGCTTGGCAGAAAATACCGGAACTGATGCCGGATGTTATTGTCAGCGACGTAATGATGCCCGAGATGGATGGAAATGAACTGTGTCGCTGGGTGAAGACCGATAAACGCACGAGTGACATTCCGATGATATTGCTCACTGCACGGCAGGCTGTGGAAGATAAAGTGGAGGGGTTGACCATCGGTGCAGATGATTATGTGACGAAACCTTTCAATGTGGAAATCCTGATTCTGCGTATGCGCAAGCTGATTGACCTGAGCAAGAAGCGCAAGGCAAAGTCGCTCATCGACCCCGAACCGAGCGAGATAGCCATTACTTCGCTGGACGAAAAGTTGGTGGAAAATGCCATCAAATATGTGGAGGCGAACATCGGTCGGTGTGACTTGTCCGTAGAAGAGTTGAGCCGGGGATTGGGTATGAGCCGGGTACATCTTTACAAGAAACTCTTGCAGATAACCGGTAAGACACCCATTGAATTTATCCGTGTCATCCGTCTGAAAAGAGCGGCGCAGATGCTGCGCGAGAGTCAGCAGAATGTATCGGAGATAGCGTATCAGTTGGGCTTTAACAACCCCAAGTATTTCAGCAAATATTTCAAGGATGAATTCGGTGTTTTGCCCTCTGTTTATCAGGAAAGAGAGGGCAAATAACAAAAGATACCCTTTATGGAAACATATTGTTTTTTAAGGGAATCAAAAGCGCCCTTTTGTTTCAACATCAGGGGGGCTCGTTTTTGGAGGAAATTTTCTATTTTTACATCAGAGAAAATTCACTTTAAAAACAGTAATATGAAATTGAAAAACACTTCAGTTTATTTGCTTGCCGGATGGATGCTCGCCGCATGTTCCGGAGGCGGATTCCAAAAGACCGAGAACGGTGTTGTTGTGGAAGTCAAGCAGCAGCAACCGACGGATGTGCGTAAAGTAAGATTAGAAGTAATGGGCGAGAAGCTCATTCATGTATCGGCTACTCCTGAGAAGGAATTCTCAAAGGAGCAGAGTCTCATTGTGATCCCTCAACAGAATAAGACCGACTTTAAGGTCGAAGAGCAGGGCGATGAAGTGACTGTCAAGACATCGGAATTATGTGCCATTGTGTCCAAGACAACGGGTGAGGTACGCTTCACGGATGCCGACGGCAAGCAGATTCTGGCTGAAGACTCTGACGGGCGGACCTTTACTCCGGTGGAAGTGGAAGGTACGAAAGGATATACAGTACGTCAGGTATTCCAGTCGGCAGGCAATGATGAGGCTTTCTATGGCTTGGGCCAGCACCAGGCGGATGAGTTCAACTATAAAGGTAAGAATGAGGAACTGTTCCAGTACAATACAAAGGTGTCTGTACCCTTTATCGTGTCTAATAAGAACTACGGTGTGCTTTGGGACAGCTATTCGCTCTGCCGTTTCGGTGACCCGCGCGACTACTCACAGCTGGGTGATGTCTTCAAACTTTATGATAAAGAGGGCAAGGAAGGTGCTTTGACCGGTACATATATTCCGGGCAAGAAAGACGTGGAAACCCTTGTACGTCGTGAGGATTCTCTTTATTTTGAACATCTGGACCGTGCCGCACATCTGAGTAAGGTGATTAATTTGCCTGCGGAGTTCCCGTTCGGAGGGTCCGACGTAGTTTATGAGGGAGAAATAGAACCGGCAGAAAGCGGCTTGTTCCGCTTCATCCTTTACTATGCAGGCTACATGAAAGTATATATTGATAATGAGTTGGTGGTTCCCGAACGTTGGCGTACGGCTTGGAATCCTAACAGTTATAAGTTTGCTGTCAATCTGGAAGCGGGCAAGCGCGTTCCGTTGAAGATAGAGTGGAAGCCTGATGCCGGTGTTTCTTACTGCGGTCTGCGGGTATTGAGTCCGGTGGCTGATGAAGAACAGAACAAACTCTCCTGGTGGGGTGAAATGCAGAATGAAATAGACTACTATTTCGTTTATGGTGATGATATGGACGATGTGATTAGCGGCTACCGTACATTGACAGGTAAATCCCAGATTATGCCGAAATGGGCGATGGGTTACTGGCAGAGCCGTGAGAAGTACAATACGCGTGAGGAGGTTCTCTCCACCTTGAAGGAATTCCGTGAACGTCAGATTCCTATCGACAATATCGTAATCGACTGGCTGCACTGGAAGCAGGATTCTTGGGGAAGCCATGAGTTCGACCCCGAACGTTTCCCCGACCCGAAAGGAATGGTCGACTCCATCCACGCCATGAACGGACGTCTGATGATTTCCGTATGGCCCAAGTTCTATGCTACGACCGAACACTTCAAGGAATTTGACGAAAAAGGCTGGATGTATCAGCAGGCTATCAAAGACAGCATCAAAGACTGGGTAGGCCCCGGCTATCTGGGCTCTTTCTATGACGCATACGATGCCGATGCACGCAAGCTCTTCTGGAAGCAGATGCAAGACCACTACTATCCTCTGGGTGTTGACGCTTGGTGGATGGATGCCAGCGAACCGAACATACGCGACTGTACGGATTTGCAATACCGCAAGGACCTTTGCGGCCCGACGGCACTTGGCCCCTCTGCCAAGTTCTTCAATGCATACGCACTGATGAATGCCGAAGCTATCTATGACGGACAGCGCGGCGTGGAACCGGACAAGCGTGTCTTCTTGTTGACACGTTCCGGCTTTGCAGGATTGCAACGCTATTCTACTGCCACCTGGAGTGGTGACATCGCTACCCGTTGGGAAGATATGAAAGCGCAAATCTCTGCCGGCTTGAACTTTGCTGTCAGCGGTATCCCTTATTGGACCATGGACATCGGCGGATTCTGTGTAGAGAACCGTTATGTGGCTGGTCAGATGGAATTCAACAAGACTGGACGTGAAAATGCTGATTATAAGGAATGGAGAGAGTTGAATACCCGTTGGTATCAGTTCGGCGCTTTCTGCCCGTTGTTCCGTGCACACGGCCAGTATCCGTACCGTGAGGTTTGGAATATCGCTCCGGCAGGACATCCGTGCTACAACTCCATCGTTTATTATACGAAGCTGCGTTACAACATGATGCCGTATATCTATTCTTTGGCAGGTATGACTTATTTCAATGATTATACCATCATGCGTCCGCTCGTAATGGACTTCACAGCTGATGCAAACGTCAACAATATAGGTGACCAGTTCATGTTCGGTTCTGCCTTGATGGTGGCTCCGGTTTACGAATATGGCGCACGCAGCCGCGAGGTTTATTTCCCGGCAAGCTGTGGTTGGTATGACTTCTACTCCGGCAAGTATGTGGATGGCGGCCAGAAGTTGACAGTAGATGCTCCTTATGAACGTATTCCGCTCTACGTATGCGAAGGTGCCATTGTACCTTATGGTCCGGACATGCAATACAGTGATGAAAAACCGGCTTCGGAAATCACCCTCTATGTTTATACGGGTAAGGACGGCGCATTTACGCTCTATGAGGATGAAGGTGTGAACTATAATTATGAGAAGGGACAATATGCCACTATACCGTTTGCCTATAACGATGCTGAGGGTACACTGGTTATCGGCGACCGTACGGGTGACTTCCCTGGTATGCTGAAGGAACGTACTTTCAATGTAGTGAAGGTAAGCAAAGACCAGCCGCAACCGTTCGACTTAAAGGCTAAAGGTACAACGGTGAAGTATGACGGAAAAGCACAAACCGTAAAATTATAATCAGAATGATAGACGACGGTGCCAGGGAGAGAAATCTTCCCGGTACCGATCTCGTCGTTCCTCGGTGCCGAACGATGCCTTCCCCGGTGCCAGGAACTTCCCTACTTCTGAATAGCTGTGAGAGAGGAATAGGCACTCGATAATCTTTTAGATATTTATTACTATGAATAAAATCATATTGTCTTTGGCCATCGGGCTGTCCCTACTGGCCGGTTGCAATGCTCCTAAAGAGGTAGCTGGCGATGACCGTAGCTTGGATTTTACTGCCGACTGGGCCTTTCGCTTGGGAGATGATACGGCGGCAGCCCGTCTGGATTATAATGACGCAGACTGGCGGAAACTGAACTTGCCCCACGATTGGGCTGTTGAAGGAGAGTTCAGTCGGGACAATCCGTCAGGAACAGGGGGAGGTGCTCTGCCTGGTGGTATAGGTTGGTATCGTAAGACTTTTATTGCCGATAAGGTCGATGAGGGCAAGCGCTATCGCATAGATTTCGATGGTGTCTATATGAACTCCACCGTTTATATTAATGGGCATGAACTGGGAACACGCCCCTATGGATACATCTCGTTTAGTTATGATTTGACTCCTTATATCAAATGGGGGGAGAAGAATGTGATTGCTGTAAGAGTGGACAATGCCGAACAACCCAATTCACGTTGGTATTCCGGTTGCGGTATCTACCGTAATGTGTGGTTGACGAAACTGAATCCGGTGCATGTGGCACAGTGGGGTACCTACGTGACGGCAGAAGAAGTGTCGAAGAACAGTGCCCGGTTGAAGATACGTACCAGTTTACAGTACGATGTAGAGACGCAGACGGAAGATTCCGTGCAGCAGGCCGACGGTACATATGTTGTGTTCGATTCGGAAATTATTCCTCTGATTGATGTCGTCCTGCAATCCCGGTTAGTGGATGCCGACGGTCATGTGGTGGGTGAGGCTGTGTCGGAAGCTCAGCTGATGCCTGTCGCTCCGGCAGAAATGGAGCAGGAAATAGAATTGAAGAATCCTAATCTCTGGAGTATTGATGCACCTTATATGTATAAGGTAGAAAGCATCCTCAAGAATAAAGAGACCGGCGAGGTACTCGACCGTTATTATACTCCTACCGGCATCCGTACTTTCCGCTTCGATGCACAAAAAGGATTTATCCTGAATGGTGAACAAGTGAAGATAAACGGTGTCTGCATGCATCATGACCTGGGTTGCCTGGGAGCTGCGGTGAATACGCGCGCCATCGAGCGCCAGTTGGAGATTCTGAAAGAAATGGGTTGCAACGGAATCCGTTGTTCCCATAACCCTCCTGCACCGGAGCTGCTCGACCTTTGCGACCGTATGGGCTTCATCGTGATGGACGAGACCTTTGATATGTGGCGCAAGAAAAAGACCCGCCACGATTATTCACGCTATTTCAACGAATGGCACGAACGCGATTTGACTGACCTTATCGTGCGTGACCGCAATCATCCTTCCATCTTCATGTGGAGCATCGGCAACGAAGTGCTGGAGCAGTGGACGGATGCCAAAGCCGACACCTTGAGTCTGGAAGAGGCCAATCTGGTCTTGAACTTCGGTCACAGTGCGGATATGCTGGCAAAGGACGGAGAAATGTCCGTCAACTCACTGCTGACAAAGAAACTGGCAGATATGGTGAGAAAGCTCGATGCCACGCGCCCCGTGACGGCAGGCTGCAACGAGCCGAACCCGAACAATCATTTGTTCCGTTCCGGTGCGCTTGATATTATCGGCTTCAATTACCATGACGACTGGTTTGCAGGTGTTCCCGAGAACTTCCCCGGCAAGCCGTTCATCGTGACGGAAAGTGTTTCCGGCCTGATGACACGCGGTTACTACCGGATGCCGAGTGATTCGATGTTCATCTGGCCCGAACGTTGGGACAAGCCTTTCTATGATGCCTCGTTCTCTTGCTCCTCCTACGACAACTGTCATGTTCCTTGGGGCAACCGTCACGAAGGTACTATGCGTCATGTGAAGAACAACGACTTTATCAGTGGACAATACGTCTGGACGGGCTTCGATTATATCGGTGAGCCTACTCCTTACGGTTGGCCGGCACGCAGCTCTTACTTTGGCATTATCGACTTGGCCGGCTTCCCGAAGGATGTCTACTACATGTATCAGTCCGAGTGGCGTCCGGACAAGGCGGTGTTGCATCTTTTCCCACATTGGAATTGGACGGAGGGACAAGACATCGATTTGTGGGCATATTATAATAATGCCGACGAAGTGGAGCTTTTCGTGAATGGAAAGTCGCAGGGGGTGCGTAGCAAGGGAAAAGACGATTTCCACGTCATGTGGCGCGTGAAGTATGAGCCGGGTACGGTAAAGGCTGTTTCCCGCAAGGAAGGAAAGACTGTGGCCGAGCAGGAAATCCGGACAGCGGGTGAACCTGCACAGATTCGTCTCAGCCCTGACCGCAGTACCATTCAGGCAGATGGCAAAGACTTGAGTTTCATTACGGTTGAGATTCTGGACAAAGATGGAAATTTGTGTCCGAATGCCGAAAACGATGTGACCTTTGCCGTAGAAGGTGCCGGCTTCATAGCCGGAGTGGACAACGGAAGCCCTATTTCTATGGAGAAGTTCAAGGACAACCACCGCAAGGCTTTCTACGGGAAGTGCCTGGTGGTACTGCAGAACAACGGTGAACCGGGTGGTGTCAAGGTGACGGCTACGGCTGATGGACTGGAGAAGGCGACGACGGCGATTAAAGTTAAATGATAATTTGATGTGCTAATTGGCACATTAGCATATTAACCAATTAAGACATGAAGAATAAATTTTTAGCAACCTTATTTCTTGCATGCTCCATCAGTACCGTGTCTGCACAGACACCGGTCTATATGGACGATGCACAACCTATTGAAGCACGTGTAAAGGATGCTCTCAGCCGGATGACACTGGAAGAGAAGGTAGCCCTTTGCCATGCGCAGAGTAAATTCAGCAGTGCGGGTGTTCCGCGGCTCGGCATTCCCGAGCTTTGGATGAGCGACGGCCCTCACGGTGTCCGTGCCGAAATCAACTGGAATGACTGGGGATATGCCAACTGGACCAATGACAGCATTACCGCTTTCCCGGCTTTGACTTGTCTGGCCGCTACCTGGAATCCGGACATGTCTGCAAAGTATGGCAAGGCCATCGGTGAGGAAGCGCGCTATCGTGAAAAGGATGTGTTGCTGGGCCCCGGCGTCAACATCTACCGTACTCCGATGAACGGTCGTAATTTTGAATATATGGGCGAGGACCCTTATCTGGCCAGTGTGATGTGCGTACCTTACATTCAGGAGTTGCAGAAGAACGGAGTGGCAGCTTGTGTCAAGCACTATGCGCTGAACAACCAGGAACTGTGGCGCGGACATATTGATGTGAATCTTAGCGACCGTGCTTTGCATGAAATCTATCTGCCTGCATTCAAGGCTGCGGTAGAAGAAGGAGGTGCCTGGAGCATTATGGGCGCTTACAATAAGATTCGCGGCCAGCACGCCTGCCATAACGATTTCACACTGAACAAGATTCTGAAAGATGACTGGAAGTTCGACGGCTGTGTCATTACCGACTGGGGCGGTGCCCACGACACCTATGAAGCTGCCGTCAACGGTCTGGATATTGAAATGGGTTCTTACACCAACGGTCTGACATCCGAAAGTGCATTTACCTATAACGATTATTACCTTGCCAATCCTTACCTCCAGATGTTGAAGGATGGCAAGGTGCCGATGTCTACGATAGACGACAAGGCTTCCCGTATTCTTCGTCTGATATTCCGTACGGCGATGAACCGTCAGAAACCCTATGGTTCGGTAGCTACGGAAGAGCATTATGCCGCTGCCCGCGAGATAGGCAATGAGGGCATTGTGCTGTTGAAGAATGCTCCGGTGGTAAAGAAAGGCGCCCCGTTGCTGCCGATTGATGCAGCCAAGTATAAGAATATCCTGGTGGTGGGCGATAATGCCGTACGCTTGCTGAATCAGGGAGGAGGCTCTTCCGAACTGAAAGTGAAGGATATGGTATCTCCGCTGGATGGCTTGCGTGCTGCTTATGGCGATAAGGTAGCCTATGCGAAAGGCTATGCCGCCGGTCGTCCGATGTACGGCCGTGCAGATGAAATTCCGCAGAATGTGGTAGACTCACTCCGTGCAGAAGCCGTAGAAATGGCGAAAAAGGCAGACTTGGTGATACTGGTAGGCGGATTGAACAAGAACCACTTCCAGGATTGTGAAGGCGGCGACCGTCTGGAATACGGCTTGCCTTTCGGGCAGGATGAACTGATTGAAGCTTTGCTGGGAGTAAACAAGAACCTGGTTCTGGTACTTCTCAGTGGTAATGCGGTGGAAATGCCGTGGGTATCCCAGGTTCCTGCCATTGTGCAAGGCTGGTATTTAGGCTCCATGGGCGGCAAGTCTCTGGCTGACATCTTGAGTGGTGCGGTGAATCCGAGCGGAAAGTTGCCCTTTTCTTTCCCTGCCAAGTTGACGGATTGCGGTGCACATGCTTTTGATGAACTCAGTTATCCGGGCGACAGCATTAAGCAGGAGTATAAGGAAGATATTCTGGTGGGCTATCGTTGGCACGACACCAAGGAGATTCCGGCTCTCTTCCCCTTCGGTCATGGCTTGAGCTATACTACCTTTACATATGGCAAACCGGTGGCTTCTGCCAAGGCCATGGCTGCCGACGGTACGCTGACGGTGACAGTTGCCGTGAAGAATACGGGTAGCATTGCCGGAAAAGAGATTGTACAGCTTTATGTAGGCGATGATAAATGCAGTGTGCTTCGTCCTGTAAAGGAACTGAAACATTTTGCAAAAGTCGGTTTGGCGCCGGGCGAGGAGAAGAGCGTGACTTTCACCCTTACTCCGGATGATTTGAAGTTCTACGATGAGGCTTCCGCAGCTTGGAAGTACGAACCGGGTAAGTTCAAGGCATACGTTTGCGCTTCGTCTGCCGACGTCCGTGGTGTAGTTCCGTTCGAAATGCAATAATCTTATAATCAGTGCGTAACCACTGCAAAATCAGTGCAACTATTTTGCAGTGGTACTGCAAGCCTTTTGCAGCGCTACTGCAATTGCTTTGCAGCGCTACTGCAAAAGCTTTGCAGCGTCACTGCAAAAGGTATGCAGCAATGCTGCAAAGTGTATGCAGTAATGCTGCAAAATGTATGCGGTAAGTTTGTAGCCTGAAATCAGAATCAAAAAACAATATGAAGACACTTGCCACTCTATTTCTGCTTGCAGCCTCGTTGCTGCTTCGTGCAGCCGATACCCCTGCCGACAGTTGTAATCATCAGCTATACTATACATCGCCCGCCGCTATCTGGGAGGAGACTCTTCCTTTGGGCAACGGACGCTTGGGCATGATGCCCGACGGAGGCATTCTCCGTGAGCACATTGTGCTGAATGAAATATCATTATGGAGCGGAATGGAGGCGGATTATAGCAATCCGGATGCTTCGAAGAGTCTGCCTGCCATCCGGCAACTGTTGTTTGAGGGAAAGAACCGAGAGGCACAGGAGCTGATGTACAGCAGTTTTGTTCCGAAGAAGCAGGAGACTGACGGGAGATATGGAACCTATCAGGTATTGGGCGATTTGGATATAGATTTTACCTACAATTCTTCATTATCCATTCTCAACTCTCCATTAAACAACTATCGCCGTTGGCTCAACTTGCGCGATGCGGTGGCATATACGGCTTTCAGGCTGGAAGATGTCGATTATCGCCGTGAGTATTTTGTTTCCCGTGACCGTGATGTCATGCTGATTCATCTGGTTGCCGGACGTGAAGGAGCTCTGAATTTCTCTGCCCGTTTGAGCCGTGCGGAACATAGCTCGGTGACTGTCCAAGGGAACACCCTTTTGATGGACGGCATGTTGGAAAGCGGTAAACCCGGTTTGGACGGTATGAAATACTGTGTAGCCATGCAACTCGTACAGAACGGTGGTGAATCATCTGTCAGCCCGGAAAACGGTATCCGCTTGAAGAACGGGCAGGAAGCCTGGCTGATACTTTCTGCCGCTACCTCCTATGCCGCTGCCGGTACCGACTTCCCGGGCGAACGCTATGCGGAAGTCTGCGACAGCTTGCTCCGTCCTTTCACCGCCCCCGCTAATTCTCCATGTGCCATTCTCCATTCTTCATTATCCAACCATGTCACCGCTCACCGTTCCCTCTACGACCGTGTTTCCTTGACGCTTCCTGCCACGCCGGATGATACGCTCCCGACGAACGAACGCATCCTCCGCTTCACACAGCAGGAGTCGCCGGCATTGGCTGCTCTGTACTATAACTACGGACGCTATCTGCTTATCAGCAGTACCCGTCCCGGCAGTCTGCCGCCCAATCTGCAAGGACTCTGGGCAAATGGAGTATCGACTCCTTGGAACGGGGACTATCATACGAACATCAATATCCAGATGAACCACTGGCCCTTGGAGCAAGCCGGCCTCTCCGAACTCTATCAGCCGCTGACGACGCTGATGGAGCGCCTTATCCCTTCGGGAGAGGCAAGTGCGCGTACCTTCTATGGCGATGAGGCAGATGGCTGGGTGCTCCACATGATGACCAACGTATGGAATTATACCGCTCCCGGCGAACACCCCTCCTGGGGAGCTACCAATACCGGTGGCGCTTGGTTGTGTGCCCATTTGTGGGAACACTATCTGTATACGCAGGACAAGGATTATCTGCGCCGTATCTATCCCGTCTTGAAAGGTGCCGCCCGGTTCTTTAGTTCCACCACCGTGCAGGAGCCTTCGCATGGCTGGCTGGTAACTGCCCCCACTTCTTCTCCGGAAAACAGCTTCTATGTGTTGGGTGACAGCGTGACTCCCGTCAGCATTTGTATGGGTCCCACTATGGATGTGCAACTGCTCACTGAGCTTTATACTAATGTCATCGCCGCCGCTCGCCTGCTGGATTGTGATGCGGATTATGTGGCGAAGCTTGAGGTGGACCTGAAGAGATTCCCACCCATGCAAATCAGTAAGGAAGGATACTTGCAGGAATGGCTGGAAGATTATAAGGAAGTGGATGTGCACCACCGCCACGTTTCCCATCTCTACGGCCTGCATCCGGGAAACCTGATTTCGCCGGAGTCCACCCCCGAGCTTGCCGAAGCCTGCCGGATGACCTTGAACCGTCGTGGAGATGAGGGTACTGGTTGGAGCCGTGCTTGGAAGATAAACTTCTGGGCTCGTTTGGGTGACGGAAACCGTGCTTGGAAACTCTTCAAGAGTTTGCTGCATCCTGCTGTCGATGCTGCGACGGGAGGTCATGGTAGCGGCACTTTCCCTAATTTGTTCTGTTCGCATCCTCCTTTCCAGATTGATGGCAACTACGGTGGTGCGGCGGGAGTCGGCGAAATGCTGCTGCAAAGTCATGAAGGCTTTATCCATCTGCTTCCTGCCCTGCCGGATAGCTGGACTACCGGCAACTTCCGTGGAATGCGCGTACGCGGCGGTGCTTCCATAGACCTGGACTGGAAGGATGGACGGGCAACGAGGGCTGTTGTTACCGCTCTTGTTCCGGGTAAATTTACAGTAAAGATGCCCATAAGTGCTGTCCGTGCCGAAGTGACGGTAGGAGGACATACATATACTTACAAGAAACCGGCATTCTCGTTGGACTTGAACAAGGGAGAAGAAGCGACGGTGTGTTTCTTCTGATGATTCGGACAGAAGAACAGAAGATGTTTTAGACAGAAGAACAAAAGAACAGAAGAACAAAAGTCATAAAGTAAAATATGTCCTTTTGTTCTTCTGTCTAAAAATAGTTCCCCGACAAAATTATCAAGTAATTTGCCTTTCGCGCCCGAATGCTGTACATTTGCAGCGCATGTAGAACAAATATCTTAGATAATTATGAAAAATAGAGTACGTTTTTTCTTCTTGTTTCTCGGCTTGCTGGGAGCGTTGGCAGTTCATGCACAAATCAATGAGTTGCCACGTTCCACACCCGAGGCAGAAGGAGTCCCCTCCAAGGCTGTCACTGCCTTGTTTGATTCACTGATGGCATTGCCGAAAACAGATATCCACAGCGTGGTGGTGGTGCGTCACGGCAAGGTCATCGGAGAAATCTATCCGGCTCCGTTCGCGCCGGAATATCGCCATACCATGTATTCCTGCTCCAAAACCTTTGTCGGGGCTGCCGTAGGACTTGCCATTGCAGACAACCGCTTGCGTTTGACAGACCGCGTCGCCGCTTTCTTCCCGGAACTTCTTCCTGATTCGGTTTCCGCTAATCTGGCAGACATGACTGTCCGTGACCTGCTTACCATGACGTCGGGTATCACTCCCGACTGGAATATGCGCAACCTCACTTCCGACTGGATACGTACCTTCCTTGCCAAACCGGTGAAAACTCCGGGCAAGAAGTTTGAATATGATTCGATTAGTACCTATATGCTTTCTGCCATTGTGCAGAAGGTGACGGGCATGACCTTGCTGGATTATCTGAAGCAGAAGCTTTTCATCCCGATGCATATCACGGACGTTGCGTGGGAGATAAGCCCCGAAGGCATCAATACCGGTGGCTGGGGACTGCATATCCAGAGCGAGTCGTTGGCAAAATTCGGATTGTTGCTGCTGAACCGGGGTGTTTGGGAAGGCAAGCAGTTGCTTCCGGCTTCCTGGGTGGAGCAGATGATGACCAGACAGATAGGAGATTATGGCTATCAGATGTGGCTTTGCGAATATCCGGGTGCTGTACGTGCTGACGGGGCTTTGGGACAATACATTCTGATTGTTCCGGATAAGAATATGGTAGTGGTCATTACCGAATGTACATTGATAGACGGTCGTCGGCAGCGTCGTCTGGTCTGGAATCGCTTGTTGCCGGAGGTCGGTGACCAGGTATTAGCGCCCGGTAAGGACTACAAGCGCCTGCAGAAGAAACAGCGTTCTTATCAACTGCCGTTAGTGCAAGGAAAGGCTGCTTCCTCCCTTTCACAGAAATACGCAGGCAAGCGCATCCTGCTCGGAGAGAACAAATACGGATGGCAATCCATCGAACTGCAATTCAAGCAGCAAGAAGTAGTGATGACTGTGGTGGAGAAAGACGGAAAGACATACAGTCTTCCGTTTGGCTATAAGCAATGGTCGAAAGCGGCAATTGATGGCTATCCTCCGTATTCGGTTGCTGCAAAGGGGCGTTTTAAGGGTATAGAAGGCCCTTTCCAGGTGGCAGGCAGTTATGCGTGGGCGTCACCTGATGCTTTGCAACTGAAAGTACATTATGTCAACTGGATAAGCGCTCTTGGGCTTACGCTCTGCTTTGAGGATAACAAGGTACTCCTGACTGTTACGGAGAATTATTCTTCGGGTGAAGGGGTGACTTTCGAAGGTACATTAGCGCATTAAAATAATGAATCGTATTTTGCTTACTCTAAAACGGCCTTTTATCTGGCTGTACCGTTTCCGGCACCGTTGCGGCTACGGTGTACATTCTCCTTTTGCCTTTAACCTGATTACGCATGTAATTTACGAAAGTACGGCTTATTATAAATATGAAGAGCTGGCCAAGGCACAGAAGCAACTGGAGCTGGAGAAAGATAAACGTTGGAAGTACGAATCGAAGAAAGTAAAACGCCTTCTGTTCCGTCTGGTAAACTATACCCAGCCGGAGACCATTGTAGATGCCGGTACGCTTGCCGCTTCTGCCCTCTATCTGAAAGCGGGGAAGGAGGGAGCAGATTATACTTCGGCTTCCGACCTTTCCGAGCTCTTTCTGGAGAGTGGCGTTCCCGTTGATTTCCTTTATTTACACGATTATCGTCATCCCGATTTTGTAGAGGAGGTCTTCCGCATCTGTTCTGCCCGTACCAGGGGAAAGTCTGTTTTTGTGATTGAGGGTATCCGTTACACTCCGCAGATGTCTGCCCTCTGGAAACGTATGAAGCAGGACGGGCGGGCGGGTATTACGTTCGACCTTTATGACCTTGGTATCATATTCTTCGATAAAACAAAGATAAAACAAGACTATATTGTCAACTTTTGATTATCTTTAGGCGTTTCAATAGTGATTAGCGGTTAGTGATTAGTGCTTAGCTCCACTTACTGGCTGCTAAACATTAATCCCTAACCCCTAAACATTAATTCCTTATGAAGATATACACCAAAACCGGAGATAAAGGAACCACCTCTCTTGTAGGCGGAACCCGTGTACCTAAAACGCATATCCGCCTTGAGGCATACGGTACGGTGGATGAGCTGAATTCCAATCTGGGTCTTCTCATCACGTACCTGCTTGACGGAAAGGATAAAGATTTTCTGCAGCAAGTGCAAGACAGACTTTTTGCCGTAGGCTCTCATCTGGCCACAGACCGGGAGAAAATGGAGCTGAAAGAAGCCAGTATCATCAGCTCGGAGCAGGTGGAAATGGTGGAGCGGGAGATAGACCGTTTGGATACTCTTTTGCCTCCTCTTTCAGCCTTTATTCTTCCCGGCGGAAGTCGCGGTGCGGCAGTCTGCCACGTTTGCCGTACGGTTTGCCGTCGTGCAGAGCGTCGGATTCTTGCTCTGGCCGAACAAGTGGAAATCGCTTCGGAATTACTGGCTTACGTGAACCGCTTGTCTGATTATTTGTTCGTTCTTTCCCGTAAAATGAATCAAGACGACAAAAAAGGTGAAATATTTTGGAATAATAGTTGCAAGTGAAATAAATTGTTATACTTTTGCCGAAAAATAGAAATAGGACTTAATATTCACAATTTTAATACTAGAGACTATGTATTGGACATTGGAATTAGCATCTAAGTTGGAAGATGCTCCTTGGCCGGCAACTAAGGATGAATTGATAGATTATGCCATGCGTTCGGGTGCTCCGCTTGAAGTGATTGAGAATCTGCAGGAAATGGAAGATGAAGGCGAGATTTATGAAAGCATAGAAGATATTTGGCCCGATTATCCCAGCAAAGAGGACTTTTTCTTCAACGAGGAGGAATATTGATACGCTTTAAAAGAAAAAACTTACCGGTATGTCTGGTAATATTTTGAAACATAGGGAGAAGTAATTCCAAAACCGATAACTATGGTTGAAGAATTACTTCTTTTCTTTTTAATACCCCCACACTACAATAATAATGAATGTACAAGAAGCAACGACACGCCGGTTACCGGATTTGAAGGAAAGGCATCTGCCTGAAAACTGCCGCGAAACCATAAACACGATTTTAAAGGAGACTTACGGCTACGAACAGTTTCGTCATCTTGAGATTTACGATGACTTGTCCAAGGGAAAAGAGAAACTCTGCATTTCGCAGGGACAGCTGATAGAGAACGTTATACTGGAGGCTGAAAAGGCTTGGAAAAGTGAAACGCAGGTAGACAATATATTGTTGACTGCCCCTACCGGCTCCGGAAAATCCTTGTTGTTCCAGCTTCCTGCCATCTATTTGGGGAAGGAGTATAATCTGCTTACCATTGTGGTTTCCCCTTTGAAGGCGTTGATTGTAGACCAGGTGGAAAGTCTGCAGGAACTGGGGTATGCGCGTGTGGCATACGCCTCGTCCGATTTATCGCCGGAACAGAAGATGGAGGTTTACCGGCAGGTGCGTGAGGGGGAGATTGATTTGTTCTATCTCTCGCCGGAATTGCTTCTCTCTTACGACATCAAGCATTTTGTAGGCGAGCGCCGCATCGGTCTGGTGGTGGTCGATGAGGCGCATACGGTAACGACATGGGGCAAGGAGTTCCGTGTGGACTACTGGTTCTTGGGGCGCTACCTGACTGCTTTGAAACAGACTCTCGGCTATAATTTCCCGTTGTTTGCATTGACCGCTACGGCTGTCTGGAATCCCAAAGGGGGCAATGACATGATATTCGAGACTATTCGTTCCTTGCAGATGGAGCCTTGCGTGCTTTATGTAGGTACAGTGAAGCGCCGGAATATTAGCTTTGACATCCGTCAGATGGAGATGGAGGATGGGGAGACATACGACAAGGCAAAGCAGCGCGTGGTGGCTGCGCGGGTCGAGGACTTCCTGGACGGACACAAGACATTGCTCTATTATCCTTTTGCGGGTGGCATCGACATGCGCCTGAAGACGTGGGTGAAGCCGGCAGACTGGCGTCTGGTGGCTTCCTATTATGGCAAGAAGGAAAAGGAACAGAAAGCTGCCATTGTGCAGGAGTTCAAGGAAGGGACCAAGAAACTGATTGTGGCTACGAAAGCCTTTGGTATGGGAGTGGACATCAGTGATATAGACCGTGTATACCATGTGGCGCCATCCAGTACGTTTGTCGACTATATTCAGGAGATAGGGCGTGCCGCGCGTGATACGGAGATACATGGCATTGCCGCTACCGACTACCATGAACGGGATTTCTATTATATGAAGCGTCTGCATCAGACGGGGAACATTGCCCAGGAACAGCTGGTGCTTATTCTGAGAAAGCTCATGGAAGTGTACCGCATGAAAGGGGAAAAACCGGAAATCATGGTGTCTTTGTCCGATTTCGAGTTTGTGGTGAAACTGCCGCGTACAAAGAACAAGCTGGAGTATGAAGCAGAGTTGGGACAGCTCATCAAGACTGCCTTGCTTTGGCTGGAAGACGATTTGATGCAGCGTTATGGAAGGCATCTGCTTGAAATCAGCCCCAAGAATCTGTTGACCGAAGGATATGTCCAGGACAAGACGGGTGATGTCTTTGCCCGTGAATTCCATAGCTATCTGACAAAGGTAGAAGGGGAGGACGGGGTTTACGTCGTACGTCTGGAAGCGCTTTGGGAAGAGCGTTTCCCGGAGCTTGGCTACAAGGAGTTCAAACAGAAGCTGAATAATGGAACGTTGCGGGAAGGTGCCCGTGCCGTATCCGTAGGCAAGCATGAGGTGCTGTTGAAGGAAGATGCCACCGTCATCCGCGAGCGGATGGACGCCTTGTTCAAGAGCCTGACAACGATGCTGAAAACGGCATTGATAAAGTCGAAAGGACGTTTTGATGAAGAAGAACTGCGGACTGTCTTTGCCGAGCATGGCATGGACGTGCGCTCTGCCAAACGCTTTATCGGTTCCCTGCTGGAGAGCCGCACGGAGGAAGGCCGCAGTGTGAGCTATATCAGCAGCGTGAAAAAGAAGGATTCCAATGAACTCTCTTTTACGGTGACCAAAGGCTTTGATTTGCTTTTGTCGCGCTATCAGAAACTGTTCAGCCAACGTATAGTGGGCAGTAAGGGAGACCGCCTGCTGTTTTATTGCACTCCTTTTTCGGACTTGAATATGCTGCTTAATCTGCTTTCTATGCTCGACTGCCTTTCGTTCAGTGTGGAGGGTGGCGGTACGCCTTGCGTATTTGTCCGTTTCAATGACCCCGAAACTCTGCAGGAACTTGCGCTTGGCGATGATTATCGCAATCTGATTCTGGATACCAACGAGCAGATATTCCAGGAGCAGATTGACTTGTTCTCTTTCTTCTTCGGAACAGATAAGCTGACGGATGAACAGCGCTGGGACTTTATAGAGGATTATTTTACGGGAATGGGAGTGGACGACTTGAAAAAGAAGTTTGTGTCCTTGTAGCACCAATTCGTTGAACAGCCTTTCCAGAGTTACAGTTCATCTTTGCTTTTACTGTAAAGATTGTGAGTAATTAGTCTAAGTGCTCCTGCAGAAACCGTTGCAGGATGCGTGCATGGTTGTATATCGGTGCTTTGGAAGCATATAGTAAGGTTATGGTATGGTGGTGTTTTATGGTGTCAATGAACCTAAGGGCGGCTTCCGAATTTTCCAGTTCCTTGCGATACATGGCTGCAAACCCCTCCCAGTGTTCCGCTTGGTCTTCGTGAAACCATTTTCTTAATTCAGGTGAAGGGGTAATATCCTTTTCCCAGACATCGTATTTCAGATGTTCCTTTTTTATGCCGCGAGGCCACAGCCGGTCCACCAATACACGGTAGCCGTCTGTTGCATCGGGTTCTTCATATACCCGTTTGATTCTGATTTGTGTCATGGCTGTTCTCTTAATTTTGCTTCCATTTTGATGGAGCGTGGGAAAACGATATTATTTTCTAGATGGATGTGCTGGTGCAAGGCCTCTTCAAATGCTTTAAGCTGTTGGAGTACGAGGCGGTAACTGTTGCAGGCATCTTCTGGAGCTGTATAGCCGTTGGTCAGATGCTCTATGTGGCGATAGCGTTCTCCTTCAATGTCATGTTCTGCCATCATGACGGATATGGGAGCTTCGATGCTTCCACAGTGGAATTCGGGCAGTGGAGTATTTTCCAGCTTTGCCTTTACCATCTCATAGATGTAGGGAAACAGTACCAGTTCCTCTTTGTCGAGATGGGCATTGAGGTCGGAGAGGGAATCATGAAAGAGAGCCTGCACATTGTAGAGTGACGGATGTTTTTCACCGTGTACGCGGCATATTTTATCCAGCAGTTCTTCAATCTCAGGACCTTGTGTACGGATATTACGGTGGTGGATTTTGAGAATATAGTCCACCAATAAGTCCAGAGGCCAACTCTTGAAATCAATATTTTCGGAGGTTGTCGGAGCCAGATGCTCTATTTCTTCTATCACCTTCTCCATATCGGCTCCGGCAGTTTTACTGGCTTCGGGAAGCAGTGCGGAACCATGGCAGCAGAAATCAATGCCATATTTATCAAATATCCCGGCATTGTTGAAGTTGTCGGCTACGATTTCGCCGACTGTCATACGTTTATAATCCTTCATATGTTATCTTGTTTTTGTTTTCCACAACATTGTGGAAACCTGCTATATATACAATTATATGGCGGATAATGTTTGAAGGGTTATGATTATTTGAGTTTTCTTGCCCGGTTCTTTCATTTAAAGGAATTGGAGGAGTTATCACTTCGCTCCGCTCCGTCAGGAGTTGAAGAAGTTAAAGCCGATACTTCTGTGAATACATACGCACGAGTATTGGCTTTAACTCCTAAGCCGACTTGTCGGCTGATAACTCCTTTAAATGAAAGATTCGTGGTTTCCTTGTCTATCCTTCTACTTTTTGGAATGCCAGCCGTTCGTCTCCATTGGCCAGAAGGATGATGCCGCAATATTTGAATCCGTGCTTCTTCAGTATGTATTGCAGGATATGATTGTCCCGGTGGGTATCTGCACGTAGGTTGGGTATTTGTTCGTAGCACCATTGCAGGCAGGCATTGGCCACTCCTTTGCTGTGTTCTGTACTTGCCAGCCGGTGAATGACGCCGTAAGGAAGCGTATCTTCCACCCATTTTCCTTCATAGATATGCGTATATGTGGGGTCGTTTCCACGGATAAAGGCGAAGGTTCCGATAATTTCTTCGGTATCGTCGGTGCACACATAGCTGTTTCCTTGTTCGATGTCTGCTATGACGATTTCCCTGGAAGGGTAGTTGCCTCTCCACTGCAGCATATTTCCGTCTTTCCGCATGATGTGCTTCGCTTGTTCAAAGATGTCCATAAGGATTGCAATGTCTGTGGGTTGCGTCTTTCTGATTTTTATCATAGCTTTTTATTTTATCTGTGTGGTATCTTTCTTTGATTCAGGTTGCAAAGGTAATGCGTTTTGTGATTCATTGTTCTCGTAAATGAACAAATGCTAACATACGTTGTTTCTTTAGGAAGAATTTGCATATATTTGTCCCGTAATATTAAACACAATTGATTATGAAAAAGATTTTTAGTGCTTTCGTGATAGCTGTATGCTGTATGTTTATGGCTATGCCTGCCCAGGCCCAACTATTGAAGTGGGGTGTTAAGGGTGGTGTGAATATGACGAAAATAGATTGGGATGGCGGATATAAGGGAAACAAGGATAATTCTACCGGTTTCTTTATTGGTCCGATGGCTGAGTTTACCATTCCCATTGTAGGCTTGGGTGTTGATGGTGCTTTGCTGTTCTCTCAGCGCGGCAAGGACGAGGTGAAGCAAACAGGACTGGAAGTACCCGTAAATCTGAAATATACCATTGGCTTGGGTAGTTTGTTGGGTATTTATGTGGCAGCCGGTCCCGATTTCTTCTTCGACTTCAAGAAGAAGGATTACGTAGACCGCAAGAAGGCTCAAGTGGCACTTAATCTGGGTGCCGGTGTGAAGCTGCTGAAGCATCTCCAGGTTGGCGTGACCTATCAGCTCCCGATGGGCGACTCATTTACGTGGAAGAATGCGGGTGATGCCATCGGTGCCAAGAATAAGACTTGGCAGGTGTCTGCGGCGTATCTCTTCTAAATGTAGTAAAACGATTTGTGGAATATAAAGAAAGGCTCTCCTACAAAAAGGAGGGCCTTTCTTGTGTTTTTGATTACTTTTCTACAATTACATCTACTGGGGCAGGTGCATCATCATGGAGTGGGGTAGCAGCTTCGCGACTAGGCTGTCTACCGTCTTTGATGGCGAGTACCCATTCCCCATTTGCTTTTATGGGGTTGAACATGAACCCCATACTACTACCTGGAGTGTCAGAATCTGAACGTGGCGTAAATTCTATTTTGTACTTCACGTCATTATTTCCTTGTGTAGAGAAGCTGAGGTAATCCAATCGATAACGAATTACCGGGAAACGCTGGAAACGTTTGGTCAGTGCTTCCCGTTGTTGTATCGTTAAGGGTTTGGCTATACCAGCGTCATCAATGGAGTAAAGCATATCAAGAGCCTTGTCAGTCTCTTTAGCTTTTAGAAGATCCATACACTGTGTACATAATGTAAGAACAGCGCTTGAGTCTGCAGCAGTCAAAGTGGCTACAAACTCATCTTCTGCCTCTTTCTGTGTCTTCATCTTCTCTTCGTGTCCTTTTGTTGAACATGCTCCGAGTAGAAAGCTTGCTGAGAGAAGAAGCATAAAAAGGATTTGTTTATTGTTCATTGTTGATATATTTATTAATCGTGCATTGTTAAATAAAAAGGTGCGTCACCTTATTATGACGCACCTTTATTATATTACCGCATTTTAGGATGCGATGAGTTCTTTACAAGATTATCTGTTGGCGATAGTACCCTTAACAGCAATGGCAACTGCAGCTTCTACTTCACCCCATGCATAGGTTACTTTGACAGGAACCATAATGGTAAAGTCTTGAGTATTACCTAAATTATTCTGGTAGTTCAATACTACTTCATTGAGCTTGTTGATGTCGGTTACATCAATCTTATTTTCTTCGATTGGCGTACCATCTTCTGCTTTGGTAAGAGTTGTCAGCTTAATAACCTCCTTGTTAATAGGCATCTGCGTACCAACATTATTGACGTCACAAGTCGCATTATCTAGATCCAAAACAATCTGCTTGATTCCATAGTATTTGTACAAGTTAACGTTGTTTTCCTTAGCAGCTTCATATTTTTTGTTTTCACTGTTGTATACTATAACTGCTTTATCACGCCAGTCATTTGCTTTGAATAAGTTACCGAGGAGTACGGAAGAACCGTTAGCTTCTGCATCTTGGAATTCAGCCTTGTCATTACTTTCAATATCAAGCGGGCGTAAGAAACGAGCGTTGAAGTTATAAGCAGGAGCTAACTTAAGATTGCAATCACCATAAGTTGCTGAGACTTCAATAATGGCAAACTGTTGGTTAGGCTTCAATTCATTGTGGCCGAAGAGATTTAAGAATTCCTTGGCTTCAGCGTCAGCTTTGTTGTACTTAATTGTTGTACCCTCAATTGTAGCTATAAGTTTAGCTTCAGCTTCTTTTGCTCCCCAAAGTAACTGTGTACCATCAGCATTGATGAACAATTTTTTATCACCAATAGTGACATCTTTATTCTTTGCAGAGAATGTATACTTATATTTGATACCTAAGTCACCCCAGATTTCTTCGTAAACAGCTTTTGATGCATCTGATGCAAAGAATTCGATACCAGCTTTCTCTACATCTTTTCCATTTTCTTTCACCATATGATAGAAGTAGTCTTCCAAATTCTTGTTGTATGCCATTACATCACCACTAGTTGCCGGAGCAGGAACATTGGTACGTACAGTATCTCTATCAGCCAAAGCTGTTTCTTTTGGATACCAGTAAGCATCACGCTTGTTTCCGTAACCGGAAGTAGTCGGCATTTCTGCAACAGTTACCTTGATACCAATGTATACAGAGTAGTTTACATCAGAATTGGATTGATACTTAGCATAGAGAGTTAAAGTGCGATTTTTGTAATCAGCAATAACCTTATCCATTTGAGTCTTATTTGCAGTCCAAGTCAGAATGGGGTTTGTACTTGTTGCCTCATCATCCTCAGTCTCAGTGAGCTTACCATAGATATTGCTTGTTACTTCTTTGAGACCACCCTTACCGTCTGAGATATAAGTCTTTTCACTAGTGAAATCGAATCCTTTGGTAAATTCATCTTTTGTAAGATTCAATTCTTCCAGAACCTTGCCAGACATATCTGCCCATGTGATACCTTGTTTAAAGCCTTTGCACAGATATGGTTGTTGAGGTTCACTCTTGTCGATTACAATAGCCTTAAATCCGATTTGAGCTGAAATTTCCAGTCTGATATAACCGGCCAATACTACAGCGTTATTGTTGTTTGTATCAACGAGCTTAACCAGTACAACTGGACGACGACCTACAGCAGATCTACCAGTAGCATCAGTGTTACCTTTGGCAATTTCAACTGTTTCACCCTTATCGTTTACATAGCAAGGAGTAAATGTTCCGTCTTCAGTCAGCTTAGAGTATGCATTTTCTTCTGTTTTATTTTCTCCACTTGTATAGTGTACCGGTTCATATTGGAACTTCAAACCATACTTGGATACAGCATCGGCATACTTCAAAACTTTGTGTGTTTCAGTACCTTCTGGGCTCTCCAGATATTTCTCAATGTAATGGATGTTCAAGTAATCGTTCAACTCGATAGAGCCACCATTATAGAGTACTGGAATTGTAGCAAGGTTCAGAATTGCCTTTTCGGCAGTCTGGTATACTTCTTCTTTACAATCTTCAGTTGTTGTATAATCATTGTAAGCAATTGCTTTCAAGTTTTGAACAACTGGCATGATTGCAGCGTAGTCAGAAGTTACAGTACCTTCTTCATTAGCTAATGTACCTTCAATAGCAGCAATGGAAATATAATTCGGATCTTCCTCGTTTTTGCCAGGATAGCTCAAATTGTTCTTTTCCAAATCAGTCTTTGAAAGCTGATAATTTACAGCCAATTGACCATCAATTTTTTCTGCATTCAAGAAGTTCGGAGTTACTACTGCAGGAGCAGCTTTGGTTGTTACATATTCAGGAGTAGCACCAAGGAACTTCCAGGTTACATCGTTGATTTTTGCATTCAACGGATTCAAATGATAGTTCACTGTAGCAATTGGGTTCAACCAGTAATTTACAGGTTTTGCAGGAACTTCCCATGAAATCTTGTTATCCTTTAAAATTGTATATTTAGCATTGTATGCATCCTTATCGCCGGAAATTGCAGCTGTATTTTTTTTAGCATCTACATATTGACCTGGTACATAAGGATATTTAGTAGCTTCAACACCGTCTTCGTATAAATCAGGGATGAATACTAATGATCTCAATTTAGTAGATAAAGAAATAGTCTTTTCAACTAATTTTCCATTTTCATCCTTCATGTTACCAAGAGTCAGAGTCTGGTCTTCTGTATTCCAAACAGCAGAAAGTGTTCCTTCCGGTAACCATTTCGTAGTTTGTACTTCATATAAAGGATCTTTACCCTTTTCTTCTGTTACCTTCACCCAGTAGCCAGCTTCTGCTTGGCCATGCAACTTACCAGTCTCTTCAGTACCTGGATAGTAATAGATAGTTTTAGCGTCTTGACCGGCAGCACCGTCACCCGGTTCACCTTTTTCACCGCGTGCAGGGAACTCTGTTTGTACATTGTCTTTAGCCCACCAATAGTCACCGTTAGCGTCTTTTACAATACTCCAGACGGGAGCGTTTGTGCCGTTTGTTCCGTTCTTGATAGGATAAGATTCGCCATTGCTTAATTTGATGACAATGCCATCTTCTGTTTTGTCAACGCCGGTAATGACCGATCCAGCGTCAATCTTAGCTTGAAGGTCACTTACCAGCTTTTCTACTGCTGATACGCGGTTGTCCAAGCTTTCGATGTCGTCATCATAGTCCTTACAAGACGTGAACGTTCCTGCAGTGCCCACCATTAAGGCGCTGAACAGGATCACACTTAGAAACTTTTTGTTCATAATTGAAAACTTTAAATTTA
>OGEM01000200.1_pt1 | contig 53777 bp, 49 predicted proteins | sample 1570741 | NCBI WGS metagenome assembly OGEM01 (sample SAMEA2582141, study PRJEB24529) | metagenome | biome: Human gut stool | place: China | collected 2011
CCAGACCGGCTACGCGGTCGTGGCGGGTGGTGAACATCAAATTTTTAAATTTGTGCGATTCGTCCACGAGCAGGTGGTCGATGCCCATGAGCTTGAAGTCCACGACGTCGTCTTTGCGGTTCTCGATGTCGAAAGTGAGTGCCTTGATTTTGGCTTCGAGGTTCGCCTTGCGTTTTTCCACGCCTTTGAGCATACCATTGGAAACGTCTTCACCCTGCTGGGTGAGGACTTCGAGGTTCTCTTCCACACTATCCAGTTCCTGCTGCAAGATTTGTTTCTGTATCTCCGGGGATTGGGGGATCATGCCGAACTGCTCGTGAGAGAGGATGATGGCATCCCAATCGTTGTTTTGCATCTCACGCATGATGCGGACACGGTTTTCGGGGGTGAAATCTTCTTTGCCGGGATAGAGAACACGGGCATTGGGATAGGCGGTCTTGAAGGTCTGGGCTATCTCGTGGATATTGGCTTTCAGACCGATAATCATCGGTTTGTTCGCCAATCCCAAACGCTTCATCTCGTAGGCGGCGGCACACATAATGAGGGTTTTGCCGCCGCCGACTTCGTGGTCGATGATACCGCCGCCGTTGATTTTGGTCATCCAGACGGCGTCTTTCTGACTGGCGTAGAGGTCGGGGATGCCCAACGCTTTGAGGTCAAGGTCGGGAAAGGACTGCATGGAGCCGTCGTACTTAGGCTTAACGGAGTTGTTGAACTTGCGGTTGTACATGTCGGTGAGCCGCTGTTTGAACTCCGGGGACTGTTCTTTCAGCCATTCGCTGAATCCGTTGCGGATTTCGTCTATCTTGCTGTTGGCAAGCTGGATGGCTTCGGTGTCGCGAACTTTGACAACATCATCGCCTACCTGTACTTTTTTGGTGATGTCGGGCGAGGTGTTCTGAATGGCATGCTTCATCAGGTTGAGTCCGTCGTAACGGCGGCTCTCGGCCTTGACGCAATATTGTTCGCGGATGCGGACGTTGCCACGGGCGGATGCGTTGACGCTGAACTCGTCGCGGCTGGCGGCGTAGGTGATCCTGACGTCGGTATCGAAAAGACGGGAGGCGTATTTCTCGTAGATGCCCATTGGTATCCAGCGTTCGCCGAAATTGAAGTCGAGTTCTTCAAACGGGATGGGTACGGGAAAGGCGGCACGCAGGGCATCGAGCGACTGTGAGGCACGGTCGTTGCCGGGGTGGTTCGCGATGTAGTCCTCTATCATTTCGGCTTTGGAAATGACGTTACCGGCTATGAATTTGTCGGCTATCTCGTAACCTTTGATGAGAGGATTGAAGAATACACGGCCTCTGAGGTCATCGAGCAGGGCGTCTTCGGTCTTGTCGGTGAGCCTTGCCATGTATTCGAGGTTGACATTGCCGTACTTGTTGAGAGATGCGGCAAGGGCTTCTTCGGAGGTATCGACATGGGTCAGCTCGTTCTTGTTGAAGGCTACGGGATGGTCGAAGATGTCGGCTTTGAGTGCCTGACCGTCTTTGTAGCGTTCCAGTGAGAGGATTGTCCGGTTGTCGTTGTCCATACGGATCAGGTCGATGTTCTTCGGGTTGTTCAGGTTGCCGAACTGACGGATGAAATCATCGTACAGCGTGTTGAGCCGGTCGCGCCGGACGGTGTTTTCTTTGCGTTCGGTGGCTTCGCTGTTGTAGAGGTCGTGATAAGTATCACGGATTTCGACATAGAGCGAGAGTTTGCGGAGCTGTCGGTCGGGCAGTTCGAGGGGGTGGAACATGGGGGCAAATTGGGTGTTGCGGATATAGCCGATACCGTTGTCCAGAACTACCAATGAGCCGTCTTTGTAGTGGGACGGGATTTCGTTGGGGTATGGACGGGGCTGCATCCGCTGTTTGCGTTCCTCTTCGGAGGCGATTCTTGCTGCTTCTGTTGCTGCCCGGTCTTCGATTTTGGTTTCTGTCCGAAACGGGATTTTGTTATCACTGCTGGGGACACCGGAGGCTGCCGGGGTAACGGTGGGTTTCACTACAGGCTTTCCTTTGGGCTTCTTGACGGTGGGTTGGGCTGTACCGGTAGCCGGTTCGCCGAAAAGGTTGCCTTGTACTGGCTGTTTTCGGGAGGAGGATGCGGAACGGCGTTTGCCACGTTTCAGGGTTATCTGGGTACGTTCTTCTGCTGTGAACTCAAAGAGGTCGTACAGGCTCAATACCGGGGGAGAAAAAAGGGAAAGTTCGATTTCTTCTTTCGGTTCGGGTGTGCCGACTACCGGAGAGGCTGATACATCAGTGGCCGCCGATTCAGGTGAAGCGGTACCAGAATTGAACAAAGTCGCTTTGGGTTCGGGTGAAACGGTCTTTGGTTCGGTTGGGGCAGGCTTCGGTGCTTTAGTTGTTGTCGGTGTTTGCTCCGGTACTGGTTTCGGTGTCGGTGCTTGTTCCACTTCTTTGGTTTGTTCCGGTGCTTCACTTGGCTGTGTGGGTTGGGTATGTTGGAGGAATTGTTGATAGAGGGGTACGTTCAACCGGCGGTAGAAGTCGTTGCGAAGCAAGCTCCGGAGCTGGGAAGTGATACCGGACAAACCACCTTCGTGGATGTAAACCATTGCGGGATGCCCGTAGGGGTCGGTATCTACACTGGCTTTGGTATGGATGATGGGGATATTCCGGAAGATGTAGTCATTCGTGCTGAACCCCTCCGGTCGCGGGCTGGAGGCGATGAACGCATGTTCGTCATCGGTAAGCGGCTCTGTCTTATCGGATTTCTTCTGAAGGATAATCAGGTCACTGCCAACTTCGGTGCCTGCACCGTCTGTAAAGAGGTTGTTGGGCAGACGGATGGCGGACACCAAATGGGAATGTTGCATGAGCTGGTAGCGGATGTTTTCATTCGCCGGGGAGTCCAGTACGCCCTGCGAGGTGATAAAAGCTAATATGCCCCCTTCGCGAATGTTGTCCAGTCCCTTCAGAAAGAAATAGTTGTGCAGGCTCTTGGCGGCGTGCTGACGGACAAGGCTCTTGCTCTTGGTGAATGAGGGGTCGAAAACCGCCACATCGCCAAAGGGAATGTTGGAAGCGGTGATGTCGAAACGGTTCAGGTAACGAAGCCCGCTATCCTCGAAACCGGTAATTTCTACTTTAGCTTCGGGGTGAAGGTGAGAGAGAATTTTGCCGGTCAGAAGGTCTTTTTCAAAGCAGACTATTTCGGGACGGGATAATCCGGTTGGGGATAATCCGGTGCGAGAGGGCTGCTGTTCGGATGACTGCTGTTCAGATAGCTGTTGTTCAGATAGCTGCTGTTGTGCGGAATGTTGTTGGAAAGCATCGACAAATACTCCGGTTCCGCTCGACGGGTCGAGGAAACGGGACGGGGCAATTCCGTAGTTGCCCAATTCGGAAGCAAGAACCGATACAATGTCCTGCGGCGTGTAGAACGCCGTCAGGACAGAGTTTTTCAAACTGGAAAAGTAACGCTTGTATTCCGCTTCGTCTTTTGAATGGCTGCGGATGACGCTGTGGAGCTGGGAAACAAGTGAGAACAACTCGCGGTCGCTCTTTGTCCAACGGGCAACGTCGGCAAGGCTGGAAGCGGGATTGAGCACTGCCTTGATCCCACCGAAACCGGAATAGGCACGCAAGACTGCCTGTTCTTCGGGGGTGGCGGTGCGCCCTTCACGCTCCAATGCAAATGCCAGTTTGATTGCTTCGATATTGTCTTTCAGGTGCGCTTTCTTATTGTATGCCATTCTCGTCCAACCAGATTAAGATGGTACCTGTGATTTCCGTATAGAGGTTGTCGAAAGCAGGCTCGAACTGAAAATCATCGGAAAGGGGGTATTTGGCAAACACTTCTTCACAAACCGGAAGGAGCTGCAAGGCAAGGGTCTTGGCATTGCCCTGCGGCACTACATCACTGAACTCGTTCCAAAGGACGGTGACGATAACATCGTACTTTGAAAAATGAAGACCGGCAAACAAAACCTGATTGGCGGCTTCGGAGGCGGCATCGTGGGTATAACCGGAACGGATAGATTCGCTATACTCTTCGGCGGCACTGTCGGCACGGGCGGTGATAAAGTCGCTGTCGCCGGCTAATTCGGGATGAGATTCTTTGAGGAAAGAAAGCAGTAGTAAACGGTAGTAGGACAATTCCTGCGGTTGTTGTCCAGATTGTTTCTGCTGCTGTTTCTGCTGCTGTACCGCTTGTTGCTGATTTTCGTGCTGCGGTCTTTGTTGTTTCGGTTGCAGTTGCTGCTGCTTTCCTTGTTGCTGGAACTGTTGTCTGTTCTTCTGATTGTTTTTCTTTTTCTTATTCATAATTTGTCTTTTTAGTGCTCGGGCGGGATTGCCCGAAAATGATAAATAGATATGGACGGGGTTACTTTTTCTTCTTTGACGTACCCGACGTCCCCTTGTCGGGAAAGGAAAAGGTAACATTGAACTGTGCATCGAAAGCAAGGGCGGCATCGAATGATTTGCCGCTCTTGCCCTGCAAGCCTTTGATAACACCGGTTTTGCCTTTGGTTACGAGTTCGGTGATCTGTTTGTCGGTCAGTTGTTTGTTACAGATGCTGCGGAACACTTTCAGGGTGCAGTCCACATTGCTGCATTTGGCTATCTTGTTGAAGAACAGCACATGCCCCTGCTTGCATTTGGGGCAAACGGGACTGTCTGTTGCGGACGCTATGGAGATAGTGGCGTTGAGCAATTCGGTGGTTATCTGTGCGGTATAGACTTCTATTCCCCGGTGGAAGGTGTCGGAATCCATCCCGCCGGTTTCGATCTTGGCAAGGGCACTCTCCCAACTGCCGGTCATGGAGATGTCGGCTATCTTCTTGTCCCGGACAATGGAATGGACGGCCAGCCCTTTTTCAGTCGGGACGAGGGATTTTTTCTCACGGCGGATGTAGTCACGGCTGAACAATGTCTCGATAATGGCGGCACGGGTTGCAGGGGTGCCGATGCCCGCTTCTTTCATTGCCTGACGTTCTTCTTCGTTCTCCAATTCTTTGCCGGCACTTTCCATTGCGGCAAGCAGGGTACTTTCGGTATGCAGCGGGCGGGGCTTGGTCTGTTTCTCCAATGCTTCGCTATTATATATAGGTAAGGAGTCGCCTTCGTGAAGTTCGGGCAGGGTGGCATTGTCCTCTTCGTCTTCATCGGGAAGGTTGAGCACGGAACGCCAGCCGGGAACTCGGATGATGCTGCCACGCACGGAAAAGGCGACACCGGCAGACTGCAAGGTGACGGCTGTCCGCTCCATCAGGCATTTGGCGGAGAAGGATTCGAGCACGCGGGCGGCTATCATCTCGTAGATGGTGCGCTCGTCCGGTGAGAGGTCGCCGGGGAGATTCTCGGTGACGAGCAGCGCATGGTGGTCGGTGACCTTGGCGGCATTGACGCTACGGGAGTTGAGCGGCTGACCGTCCAATGTGGCGGCATAGGCTGCAAAACGAGGATATGAGGTCAAGAGGCGGATGCGATCCGGGATAATCTCAAATACATCGTCGGAGATATAGCGGCTGCCGGTACGGGGGTACGAGGTGACCTTCTTTTCGTACAGACTCTGTGCTATGGAGAGGGTCTTGTCGGCGGAAAAGCCGTGCCGGACATTGGCTTCTTTCTGGAGGGCGGTCAGGTCGTAGAGCAATGGAGGCTCCTGCGACGCTTCCTTTTTCTCGGCGGCGGTCACTTGCAGGGTGCCGGAGGACTGGATTTGCTGCAAGTGTGCGGCGGCTTCGTCCCGGCTGTCGTACTTAGCGGCGGAGAGGGCGGAAAAGGTGACGTCGGCGGTGCCGGACTGCACCCGTAGCTGCCAGTATTTCTGCGGGGTGAAGTTCTTGTTCTCCATGTAGCGGTTGCATATCATCATCAGGGTAGGTGTCTGCACCCTGCCGAGGGAGAAGACGCCACGCCCGGCGGAGAGGCAAAGGGCTTGGGAGGCATTGATGCCGACGAGCCAGTCGGCTTCGCTGCGTGCCTTGGCACTGCGATAGAGGTTGTCATATTCTCTGCCGTCTTTCAGGTTGCCCATGCCCTGACGGATAGCCTTGTCGGTAAGGCTGCTGATCCAAAGACGGGAGAAGGGCTTGGTACAACCGAGGTAATGGTAGATGTAGCGGAAGATCAACTCGCCTTCGCGTCCGGCATCGGTGGCTACGATAATGCTTTCGGACTTGTCAAACAGTGACCGGATAACGGCAAGTTGTTTGACTGCTCCGGGGTCGTCCTTGTACTGTTTGCCGTCCTTCACCTGACGGGGGACGAGCCGGAAACGCTCCGGAAAGATGGGGAGATTCTCCCGGCGGAAGCCTTCAAAGCCGTAGGCTTCGGGCATTGCCAATCCCACCAGATGGCCGAATCCCCATGTAACAGTGTAGCCGTTACCTTCCATGTATCCGTCCTTGCGCTCTTTAGCGCCCACAATGAGGGCAATATCCCGTGCCACACTCGGTTTCTCTGCAATAATGACTTTCATAACTTTACTTTTTCAGGTTTTACATTTTTATAATTTTCTTCCTTTGCCGCTCTTTTTCTTTACTTCTTTCTTCCCCTCCTGCTTGGCGGCTTCGACTTGCGCCGGTTGTGCCGCCGCCGGTTTCAGCGGTCGTTGCACATGCCTGGTGGCTTCGTCGGTTGCGCCATTGTTCACTGCTACCTGTGTCTTGTGGTCGGCTGTGGGAGTGATTTCCCTTGCCTGACTTTTGGCTTTGTCGGGATTGTAGCGGAAGAAGTCGGGCTTGCCTCGGTCGAGGTTCATGCGGACATAGGCATTGAACGGTTGCCCGTCGCGGTCTTTCATGCCAGTGACGTAGATAGTCTCCATCTTGCCGAATTTCTCCTGCTGTTCGGGGGTGAGTTCCTTGCCGAGCAGCCTTTTGGGGACAAAGAATTTGGCGGCGGCGGTCTGCGCATTGCCCTGTGACGGTACATTGCTTTGCGACTGTGCGGCGGATGCCTTTTGCTCCTGTTCCATTTTCTTGTAGCGATTCCTGTCCAGTCCGTCGAAGTTGTAGTCGAACTTTTCTTTGGCTACGTTGTACTGCATGTAGGCGTCGAACTTGCTTTTCCACTGCGAGTCCATGCCCTCTATCAGTACTTTGCCGCCTTCGGAGAGCTGGCGGTGCTGCTCCGGGGTGAGGGTGACGCCCTTGATCTCCATCGGAATAAGGATGTCGTCCACCGGAACGGCGACGAGGTTGTTGGTCAGCCTGTCCAGTGAAACGAGGCAGGGTTTGGGGTCGCCGCCGTCCAACGGGAGAAGGACGGGATGACCGGCGTTGCCGGTGGCAAGGATATTATCCCTTGTCTCCTTGTCCAAGAGTACGCCGTGGAACGGCAGGTCGAGGGCGGGTTCACGACGGTAGCAGTCAATCTTCAAGTCCAGTTTGCCGTCCGCGCCTTCCTGAAAATGGATGCGTCCCTGCGTGATGATGGGGATGCCCTCTATTTCGGTGGAGATGGTGACCAGACCGGACTTGCCGCCGGAGAGGACGGCTGACAAATCGCCGCTCTGTTCCAACGACCGGCGCGTGATGCCCAGACGGGCGAGCTGTTCCCAATCCACGCGGTTCTCAAAGCCCAACGGTTGTGCCTGCTGCTCCGTTTCGGAGGGAGATTTCTGCTCCTGCGCCAGTATCGGATAATCATTCGGATTGATTTTGTACAGGTCGATGAAATCCTTGTTTTCTTCGGGATGCCGGAGCATGTCGGTGAACACGTCCAGCGTATCCAGCAGGGAGGCGGGAATACGGTAGAAAGGAAAGTCGGTGGGTTGCTGGAACTGATGCCTGAAATTGAGAAAAAAATCCTCTAAGATGGAGGACTGCTTGCCCACTTTCAAAAAGTCATCGAGGTTTTCCATCGAGGGTAGCAACAAACGCCATATCCCTTCCTTTGCAGCGGACTTGTCCACTGCCTTGAGTTTGCCGTCGTCGTCCTTGTCGGCCACGAGCAATACTTCTTCTTCATTCTGATTTTCTTCCATTGTAATTTGTTTTATATAACTTGTATCTATCGTAATACGGGACGAAAATAGATTTAAGTATCTGTAATTCAATGGAATCTGAATGGGGTGGCATCAAGTGGCACTAAAGTGGTTGCTTGTGGCACTATTGAATGATTTATTATAAATCCTTTCATATTTGTTCCACCTGATGATATTTTTTGTATTTTTGAAGCATTAAAAATCAAGAACTTGCGTAAACACACAACCAATATGAAATATAAAACCAGTCTGATAGCTATTTTATGGGGAATCCTTTTATGTTTCACCTTACCTGTTTTAGCACACAATAACCTGCAACATCAAAAAGATTCTTTGCGGCAAGTGATTGAACACTCCGAAGGCATTGATAAACTGAAGTCATACAACAGATTGTGCTATTTATATATGTCGGAAGTTGCCGACGACCAAAAAATGGATACATTGCTGATGTTATTCAATCAGGTTGAGGCCGAAGCCATAAAGCAGGGAAATGTAGAAATACAGGGGATGGTGTATGGAAATGCCATCATAGCTTACATGAACAGAAGCGAGCATGACAAGGTGATAGAGAAAGCACCCGCCTATCTGGACTTCTACATAGAGAACGGACTATGGAAGTTCTATTATCAGATACATATGCAACTCATAACTGCCTACAACCTGAAGGGAGAATACGAACCGGCGGTTGAAGAAGCAGAGAAGATGTACGCTCGTGCCAAAGAGCGCAAAGACAAGGCCGGTATGGCAACCGCGCTGTATGCCACAGGCTTGATATACAATTCGCAAGACAGATGGAAAGAAGAAGAAAAGTGCTTCAGAGAGTGCATCGACTTGTTGTGGGAGGTTTCGGGCTACGATAATATCCTGACGCAATCCTATGCATTTCTATGTATGGTTTTGCGTGCACAGAACCGGTATGACGAGCTGCTGCAACTGGTTCCCGAATATGAAAAGGCCATTGCCCGTTTTGAGAAAGCCTCGGGCAGAACGCAACCCGAAGCCAGAGGCAACCTCTACATAGCGTTGATGAATACCTATATAGATATACACGACTACGACAAGGCAGAACCGTACCTTGCTAAGACAGAAGCCCTCATCAATAACGACATATCCCGGTTTGAATTGTTGCGGGCGAGGGCGCTGATATTGCAATCGCGCGGGGATTACGGCAAGGCGCTTGCCGCTGTGGACAGTGCCATAAACCGGACGTTGGAGGCTGATTTCAACCTGAACTCAATCCGGAGGATAAAGATGCAGCTACTTGCCCGGATGGGGCGCTACCAGGAGGCAGACGGTCTGCTGGATGAAATCATTGCTACGAATGATACGCTGAAAAACGTGGAGGTCAATGCCCGGTTCGACGAACTACGTACCCAATATGAAGTGGAAAAACACATTGCCGGGAAAGAACGCAATTTCCATTACTTCCTTTTTGCTCTTGCCATTTGTCTGGTTCTCGTTTTGCTTCTGGCAGGTACATTCTATTATAACCGGATGATTGCCCTCAAAAACCGTAAGTTGTACGAGCGAATTAAAGAGCAAGACCGGCTGACGGATGAACTGTCCCGATTGGCTAATGTTCGCCAATCGGAATCCTCCGGGGAGGATTCCGGCAAAACAGCCGGAGCTACGGAACTATTTGCTCCTTCCGGCGAACAGCAGAGTCTGGTTATTCGGTTACAGGAGTATCTGCTCTCCGATGATAATCTGTCGAACACTGACATTAACCGTGATGATATTATCTCGGCACTTGGCACCAATAAGAACGCATTGACAGATGCCGTCAAAGCCGTTACGGGAAAATCGCCCATGGAGTATATGCGCACGTTGAAAGTGGAAGAGGCACGCCGGAAGCTCGACAGCCATCCCGAACTAACGATTGAGGCGATAGCTTTCAGTTGCGGTTTTAATATACCAAGCACTTTTTATCGCCTGTTCCGAAAGCAATATGGCATCAGTCCGACAGAATACCGGAAAATGTCAACGCTCCAAGAAAAATAAGAAATATTATTCCAAAACTCAAAAGCACGGTGAATCCGTGCTTTTTTTATGTCCGAAAGCCTGAGAAAACAGCAGAAAAGGACAAAACGCCACAAACTTGGGACAAAATGCAATAGTTTTCAGCCCCTATTTCACAAACTTTGCCCCAAGAAAAAACAATATCTATGGACAATTACATTTTCCTTATCGCACTGGGGCTTGTTTTCTGCTCACTGGCAATTGTAACTTTCGTCTTTTTGCACTGCCGGAAGATAGTAGAGAAGTGCAATCATTATATGGCGAAAGGCATCCGTGAGCAGGACTGTTTAGCTAAACAACTGGAGCGGACACGCATAGAAAAAGAAATGATGGAAAAGGTGATTAAGACAGAACTGTCGGAAGCCGTCAAAGCCTCCATTGACGAAAAAAGGAGTGACGACGGCGTGGCTGCCTCTAAGGAACACGCATCACGGATTGAGATAATCTATTATATATAATACACCTATTAATAAATAAACTTATGAAACGACTACACAAAACTCTGTTGGTTCTCTTTCTCGGGGTGGTGGCGGCAACCGGAATTTCCGCCATGCAGGCATCCGAAGCTCGGGTGGGAGATACTGTTATTACATTCCGTTTTCTTCCGGAGAACGATGTGTTTTTACTGAAAGGCAACCAAGCGGAGCTGGAGCGCCTTTACTCGCTTATCGACAAGTACCGAACAGAAATCGCAGCAGGCCAAATGCCGGTCTATGTGGATGGCTATTGCGCTTCACTGCCTGCCGAAAAAGACAACCTGAACACAGCTTTTGTCCGTGCCAACCGCGTGAAGTCGGAGTTGATTACTCATAAAGGCTTGAAAGAAGCGGATTTTGTGACGGGAAACTATGCACACGCGTACGATAATAATAAGGACGTGGTGGTAGTAACCCTCCGCATACCAGCCAAGGAGGAATCGAAGCAGCGCGAAGCCGTGAAAGAGCAACCCGACACCGTGAAAGAACAACCCGAAATCGTGCAAGAACAACCCAAACGGGAGGAACCGAAAACAGTAGCAGAGCCCCAACCGCAACCGGCAGCGACCCCCGAATCCATACAGAAAGAAGCCCCTTACGGCTTTGCAGTGCGCACCAACCTGCTGTATGACGCCCTGCTGATGCCTACTTTGGGTGTGGAATGGCGCTTCAATGAGCATGCCGGCATCCGGCTGGACGGCAGTCTCTCGTGGTGGGGCGGCGAGCACGGCAAGGTGCAGAAGATGTGGCTGCTTAACCCCGAAGTGCGCTGGTATCTGCTGCACGACAAACGCTTCTATGTAGGAGCATCGGGCAGCTATGGCGAGTATAATATATATAAGTATATGCTGGGCGGTATTGTTTCAAAAGATACCGGCTATCAGGGCACGATGTGGAATGCCGGATTGACCGTGGGCTACCAGCTTCCGCTGTCGCGCTGCTTCTCCATCGACTTCAACCTCGGCCTGGGCTACACCCGTCCCGAATACGACAGCTTCAGCATCACCGACGGCGTGCGTGTATATGAGGAATCAAACCAAACAAAGAAATTCTGGGGCCCCACGCAGGCAGGAATCAGTCTCGTGTGGACTATCGGAAATAACAGAAAATAAAAACCATCGAAATATGAGAACGAATACATTTTTTAAAATCTTGTCCGTTTTTGCAGCAACCTCCCTCGCAGGGTGCGATGTGAAAGACCCCATCTACAACACGCCGCATCCCGACCACGGCACGGTTACGCTAACGACAGACTGGACAAATCGCACTGCCGGGATAGACATCCCTGCAAGCTATACGGTTGCGGCAGGCGATTACCACGCAGTGGTATCGGGTGCCTCCAATCAGCTCGACCATCTCTTTGCCCCCGGCATGTATCGTGCCCAAGTCTATAGCACGCCGCAGCACGTCACCGTCACCGGTACAGTGGCAACGGTGGCCGGGGCTTCGGGCAATGTGGACGGTGTGGGCACATTCGTCCACAACACTCCGGGATGGCTGTTTGCCTCGGTGATGGAGCTTGCGATAGAGGCGGACACGGAGCACGCCTATACCGCCGTGATGCAGCAGCAGGTGCGGCAACTCACGCTCATCATCGAGCCTACGGGCGGCACGGTGGATAAGATAGAACGCATCGAAGGCTACCTTTCGGGAGCAGCCGCAACGCTGGACATTGCCACCGGCACGCACGGCACACCCTCGAACGTGGAATTGCAATTCTCGGAAATCGCCGATGGCGCAAATGCAGGCAAATGGTCGGCAACGGTGCGCTTGCTGGGCACGGCAGGTGCCCGGCAAGAACTGAACGCCCGACTCTACTTTACGGACGGCAGCCCCGCAGCAGTCACCCTTACGAGCGACCTCACCACGGCACTGGCCGAGTTCAACGCCGACAAGCGCACGCCCCTCACGCTGGGCGGCTCGGTGGTGGAGACGCCCACGGGCAGCGGGTTCGGGGCTACGATTACCGACTGGATGCCCGGCATCGGCGGAGATATAGATGCGAATATATAGCAGAGATACCGATAATATAAATCAAAGAACATATTTATCACCCCCCAAAAAAACAACTAAAATGATGAAATCAATCAGAGAAATCAGGCTTATGGCTGCTACGGCGGCGGCACTCCTCCTGCTGGCAGGATGCGAAAAAGAGAGCAACAACGTGGTAGAAAACGGTCCGGTAGCGGCGCGCATCCACTCCGTTATCGACCCGCTGACCTCCGGTCCCGGTTCGTCCGGCGGTAGCGGCAGCAACGCAATGACCACCTCCCGCGCCGCAGGCACGGCATGGGCAAAGAACGACGCGATAGGCATCACCGCCACGCACGCCGACGGCACGACACTGCTGGAGAATGCCCATTACCTCACCCCCGGCGGCGACGGCACGTTCACGGCCGCGGACGGCTCGGTGTTCTACTTCACCGACAATACCGAGGTGGGGTTCACCGCCTATTATCCCTGGACAGCGCCGGAAAAGTTGAAGAACGGTATCATCCAAGACGTCCTTACCGGCGCGACTAATCAGACGCCCGCAAACCAACCGAAGATAGACTTCCTCTTTGCCACCGCCAAGGGCAGCGCCGCCAGCCCCGACGTGCGGCTGCAATTCCGCCACTGCATGAGCCGGCTGGTGCTGAACTTCAAGCCGGGCGAGGGCATTGCCGCGCTCGATGACATCGAGTACTCGCTCTCGAATATAGCATTGACGGGCACATTCAACCCCCTGACCGGAGAAACAAAAGCAGAGAACATAGGCATCGCAATCAGCCTCACCATTCCCGGCAACGGCGCCGCCGAACTGTCGTCACCGCTCATCCTCTTCCCGCAGCAGGGCGACGACGTGCGCATGCTCACGCTCACCATGCGCGGCACGAAGTACACCGCCACGTTCCAACTGCCCCAAAACCCGCAGAACAACAGCGTGCGCGGACTCCTTGCAGGACACTCCTACACCTACAACGTGAGGATAAACAACACCACGATGACCATTACTCCCGCCACCATCTCTAATTGGGAAGAAGGTGGCAGCGAAAATATCGACAGTACCAACAATTAAACACGATCCGTTATGAAACTGAATAATTATCCATTTCGCACTGCTGCGCTGCTGCTCCTTATGCTGGCAGCGGCCTGCACCAAGGAAGACGATTTTGCCGCGCCCCCGGGCAAGGACACGGCAACCGCCCCGCCGCTCACCATCACCGTCACCGACGGCGCATACGCCCCGGCGCCGACGGCAGACAATGAAGATGACGCCACCGCCCCCGCCACCCGAGCCGTGGAGCGGGGCTACGCCACCGAGTTTACCGCAGGGGACAAGATAGGGCTCTACGAAGTGACAGAGAAGGAGCAGGGCAATGGTGTGTCCATCTACAGTGGCATCACTCAAAACCTCTGCCTCACCTACGACGGCACGGCCTGGACGCTGCCCTCCGGCAAGGAGCTAAGTCCCGAACGCCCGTCGGCCAACGAGAGGACGTACTACTACGCCTACTATCCCTGGCAGAAGGACGAGGATATGGACGGAAAGGTCATCGCCATACCCGGAACAATGTTTGATAGACCGACCGGAACACCCCCGACTCCCCAGGAGTTTTTCGGCAGCCTTATTTCCCTGTGGAGTCCCGGCGGCAACCAGAGCACCTACGCCGCCTACACCGCCAGCGACCTGATGGTGTCGCTCGGCACGGTGGCCAAGCGCACGGACGGCACGGACGGCTCCGTGCTCAGCTTCGTGATGGAGCACCAGATGATGCTCGCCGTCATCCGCGTGCCTGCCGTGAAGTGCACCTACACCGAAACCGTCTCCGGCACGGCGGCCACGAAGGACTACCGCCTCTACACAGGAATGAGCACACAGTGCTGCTGGCAGGAAAACAGCCATACGGCACGCTTCCTTGTGAGTCCGTGGGATCCTATCTACACATCCGGTACTTATTACACAGCCGCATTTGAAAAGCGCAATTTCGGCGTAACGACAATCTCGGCAACCGGTTCATTCGACTACGCAGGCACCTACTTCCTCTACACCATCGACGGCGGCGCGGAGACCGTGAAGACCGACCGCCCCCTCAAGGAAGGCGACTTCTACATGCGCGACGGCACCATCCTGCCCCATGATGCTTTCGGCAGCAGAACCTTGCCCACCGACGTGCAGGAGGACTGCCTCGGCGTAGTGTTCTGGGTGGGTGAAATCGAGGGGATGCACTGGACGCAGACCGGCAACATACAGGGCGACCACCTGCTGATGCGCCACCATCCGGAGTGTGTGCACGGCATGGCGGTAGCGCTGCGCGATGCTTCCCCCACGCCAGTGGTGTGGGCCACCGGAGAGGGGGCGAGTGAGCGCTTATACGACTGGGGCAAGGGTTTCGGCGGCTTCACGCCCACAGAGCAAGCCGATTGGGAGGCAATAAAGGTTTCCAATCCCGGCTATGGTTATAACAGCTCCCGTTTGATGGCACTGTACGGCTCTTGGCACGACGGCACCACCTTTCCTGCCCTCGATGCGATAGCCACTTATGCTGGCGAGCACCTCGCGCCCGCAGGTAGCAGCGGGTGGTTCTTACCCAGCCAGTGTGAGCTTGCCACGCTGTTTTTCGGTGCGCCTAAAAATTTTGGTTCATCGACCTCCCCCTACTATTACGAGCAACTGAGGATGCTCAAAGAAATCAATCCTCGGATTGATAAGGCAGCCGGTAATACGCTTGCCGGGAGGTATTGGAGTAGCTACGCAACGGATTACAAAGTCTGGTATGTAGATGTTGATACCCCCGACTATAGCATGGAGCCCCCAACCGATACCTATAAAGTCCGCGCCGTGCTTGCCTTCTGAGCCGTGCGGCGCGGCGGAAGCCGCGAAACGAAACGATTTATTAACCCCCGTCTCCGCCACAGAAAGGAGGACAACGCAGAGGAACGGGCAACGATTCTCGGAAAAAGATTATAAACTTAAAAAAAGAAACAGTTATGACAAAAATAGAAAATGGAAGTGATACTACGATAAATGTGCACGAATGCTTTGAAAGTATCAAAGGCAACCCTGCCGCACTGCGCCAATTCTTCTCCGCCATGCCCAAAGGCGGCGACGTGCACAACCACCTCACCGGCTCGGCTTATGCCGAAACCTATTTCGAGCTGGCGGCGAAGAAAGGAATGTATGTTGATTTGAAAACGGGAAAGCTCTACAAAGAGAAACCGGAGGACGTCGAAACCATCCAACTCTCCAAAGACATGGACGACCTGCACAACCACCGCATGGTGCTCATCGACAAATGGAGCATCCGCAACTTCCAGCCCTACAAGTATCCGCTGGGCCCGGACGAATATTTCTTCGGCACGTTCGGTCTGCTCTCGGCATTGACCTCGGATATTAATGACCTCGCCTATCTGATGCACGAGTTGAAAGTGCGTGCAGTGAGGGAGAATGTGCAATATCTGGAGATAATAGGAACCTCTCCAAGTGTTCCTGAAGACTTTTTTCTGGGCGATAAACACAAGGAGTATAATGAAAAGCTGAAAGAATATGCCAAGACTGATGATTATAATGGAATGGCCTATTTACTTAGAGAAATCCGCAGGATATACGAAAAGAGTCCGAAAGTGGATACATACGCAAACGATTACCTCACTTCCATATACTCGCTGGAAGAGAAAAGTAATGAATTTCATAATTACTTCGGGTGTGATGTAAAAGATGTCGTATGCCGTTATCAGGGATATGCTTCGCGTGGCGGAGAACCTGTGAAAGTATTCGCCCAACTGTACATTGTTCAAAAAGCATGTGAAAAGGACAAAGGCAAATTACTGACCGGATGCAATCTGGTTGCTGCGGAAAACGGGGAGAAGTCGATGCTTTACTTCAAATCGCAAATGACCATGTTTGCTATGCTGAACGAAAAATCCGATTCAACCTTTAACATTGCGCTCCACGCCGGAGAATTGACGCTCGGTCTGGTTCGTCCCGAACATCTGACTTACCATATCGAGCGAAGCATTCGCTCTGCCAATCCGCGTCGTATCGGTCACGGGGTAGATTTACCTTTCGAACCCTATTATAAATGGATACTGGAAGTAATGAAAAAGAACCCCGTTCCAGTAGAAATCAACCTGACCAGCAATGAATTTATTCTCGGCGTGAAAGGGGCGGAACATCCCATCATGCTCTACCATAATGCCGGTGTTCCTATTATTATTTCTACGGACGATCCCGGTATCCTGCGCACGTCGCTCACGGAACAATATACTTTGGCAGTACTACGTTATGGATTCTCGTATGAAGAAATAAAGTCATTTGTTCTGAACAGTATTACTTATGCTTTTCTTGCCGATGATGATAAAACAAAACTAATAAAAAAAGTCAATGACTTGTTAGCTGAATTTGAAAGGAAAATATCCATACGCCATCTGGAACCTGATGTCTCTGGAAGTGAGAACTAACCCTCTTTCGGTGTATTTCGGTTACCAAACATTCAGATATGTGCCATCCAGTATTATCTAAGGTTCTGCCTTAATAGTCTGGGGGCGCATTTGAAACCGGGAATTAAAAAGAAATAAATGAGTGACCATGAGCAAAAATAACAAATTATTACTACCATGTGATGAGACACCGAATAATTGCAACTTTTTATTAGCATGTTATTCAACCGGTGAAACATTTAGCAATAAGAACAAAGGCCTGAATTATATTGTATTCTGCCAGAAAGGTGAAGTGCACCTGACGAGCAGCCTGTTCCGGGAAGAAACGCTGCACGGTGGCGATATCCTATTCCTACCCCGCATGGCTGATTGCCAAGGGGAGATACTAAAAGATACCCATGCGGTGATCCATACCTTCAACAATACGGTCTGCCGTCCGGAAAACTGCATACTCAATTATCTGTACACCCACAAGAAGCAGGAAGAGGGCGGCAACCCCATCACCTATTACTGCAAGCTACCGGTACACGAAGCTATCGTGCTGTTCATGGAAAGCATCCGCTATTATCTGGCGGACGGCACGGAGGATATACAGCTATGGCACCTGAAACATAAGGAACTGATACGGCTGTTCAGCCGCTACTATACACCGGAAGAGCTGCAAGCCTTCTTCCACCCGATGACGGGGGAAGAGGTGCCCTTCAAAAGCCTCGTGCTGGCGCACTACATGAAAGCCAACGACACACAGGAACTTGCCGACCTGTGCGGCTACGGAATAACGACCTTCCGACGCATCTTCAAGGAGGAGTTCGGAACGGCGGTCTATCAATGGCTGCTGAAAAAACGCTCGGAACATATCCTGTACCGGCTCTCCTTCCCTTATATCCCCTTCCATGACATCATGGAGGAGTTCAACTTCGCCTCGCCCCAGCAGTTCTACCGTTTCTGCAAGGCGAACCTCGGCGACAGCCCCACGAACCTGCGGAAAAGACATGGGCAATAATGATGAATTTATGATTATTTTCGGTAACATGCCAAAACGGGAATATCCGTACCTTTGCAGCCAATTTAAAGCAAAATAGGTATTTACGGATATTTTCATACATGGAGGATTTTAAGACAACACTCTATATACGGCTACTCTCCCAAGGAGATGCCACCAACGAGGAATTAGAAGAGGCGTTAGGTGATTTTACCCACCGGATTTATGAGTTCTGCACAAAGGAAAAGAATGTGACATTCATCTACTTTTCCCTGCATCGCCTGCGGACACTGCTAATCCATATCGAAGACAGGAGGACGGAAACGGGCGGCAAGCTGTCCGCCAACGGGGGCATCGCATTTGTGGACGCCGCCATCGAATGGGCAAAGGGCGGCACGCAAGGGAACGCGGAAGGAACGGAAGAAGAGGCAGGGGAAGAAACACTGCCGCCGATTGTATGGACGGGAAAGGTGATTCATCTGATGGAGTTTATCTACGGCTCGGACACACTGAAGAATTTCAATGAAGGGAAGGTGACCATCAAGGAGGTGTCGGCACACTTCGGCAAGATGTTAGGGATAGAAATCAAAGACCCGTCGGGCTGTTATGTGAACATGCGAGAACGAGTGCAGGAGAGCCGAACCACCTATATAGACAGTATGAGGGACGCCCTGCTGGAAAGGATGGACAAGGACGACGAAAAACTGTACAGGAGGAAAAAGTAACTGCTTTTTCCTCCTGCTGTTTTGAGGGACTTAGTCCTTTTTACCCAATTCCAACAGGTGGCAGAGGGCGGGATCGTTCTTAATGCGCTCCAATTCATCGGCGACAATCTGCCGGACGTCTTCTTTGATCCGGTTGTAGTTAGCCTGTACCATCTCCTGCATGTGATCCACTCCGTTGTCATCCACGAAGTTGGTGATAACGGGGATTTTCTGATAACCCTTCTCTTCCTCGGCTACCTTGGCGGCATCCACCACTATCTCGCAATGAAAAATCTTCTGCTCGATACGCTCGGAGAAGTTGTCGGCAACGGAGCCGACAAACATGCCCTGGGTCAGCCCGGAAATCTTGCTGGGCGGTATCATACTGTCCATCTGGGTGGAGATGGAGGTGGACTTGTCATTGCGGTTGATGGTCATGCTCTGCCGTTTCTGTAATATCTTGCCGAAACGCTCACTTAACGTCTTGGCGGTTTCGCCGACAACTTGACCACTAAATATATTGCCGACGGTGTTGATGATTACTTTCGCCTCCTTGTCGGTATAGTCACGGATGAGCTGGGAGAAGTCCTGAAAGCCCAAAAGTACGGCGACTTTGTTGCTGCGGGCGGTGGCTATCAGGTTATCCAACCCTTTGATGAAAATGGTGGGCAGCTCGTCGATGATGATGGAACTCTTCAACATTCCTTTCTTGTTGACCAACTTGATGATACGGCTGTTGTACAGTCCCAAAGCGGCACCGTAAATTGCCTGCCGGTTGGGGTTGTTGCCGATGCAGAGGACTTTGGGCGCATCGGGGTTGTTGATGTCAAGGGTGAACTCGTCAGCGGACATGACCCAATAGAGTGCCGGGGAAATCATACGGGACAAGGGAATTTTGGCGGATGCTATCTGTCCCATGAGCTGGTCGGCGGCTCCGGCGAGCCATGCGTCGAGGAAAGGACTGAGGTAGTTCTCCAATTCAGGATAAGAGGACATGATGGGGAAAATCTGCTCGTAGGGTTTGTTGAGAAACTCGACGGCATGGGGGAAAGTGCAGTAGCGCCCGTCCTTGTAAATGCGGAGGAACCAGATGATGGCGGCAAACAGGATGGTGGGCGATTCGACGAAGAAGTCGCCCTGCTTTGCCGCCCATGAACGGTTGAGGTTCAACATGATGTTGTACGAACTCTCGTAGGCATCGGAGATGTCGGTCATGAACCGGGCGTTCAGCGGATTGCACCGGTGACTACGGCTGGGGTCGTCGAAGTTGATGATGTAGAACTGCGGCTTGACCTTGTACCCGTCCTGATGGGTGAGCAGGTGGTTGTAGGCAATGGTGGTGAGGTCGGGAAACTTGAAGTCGTAGATGAACATCGCGAAGCCTTTTTCAATCTGTTGCTTGATGTAGGAATTGACTACGGCATAGGATTTCCCGCTGCCCGGTGTTCCTAATACGATGCTCGCACGAAAAACGTTGACAACATTGATCCATCCGTCGTTCCATTTCTTCTTGTAGAAGAAGCGGGTACGGAGATTGACGGAATATTCATTTTCCATGAGCCGGGTTTCCTGCATGAAGCTCTCGTTTTCATTATTGAAAACGTCATCGAGCAGGTTGTTTTTCAACAAGCGGCTGATCCAGATGCCTGCCGCCAACAGGCAGAGGTAGCCGACGGAAAGGGTGAGGATATAGAACGCGGTACGAACGACAAACGACATGGGCAAGTCCAGTAACCACCAATTGAAAAAGAACAGTACAAAGCCCACGGAAAGGACTGCCCAGATATGCGCCCATTTTATCTTTTCTTCCTTCACTCCTTTGGTACCGATGCAGGAAAGGGCAAGGAACACCACACAAAAGAGTTTGGTGCAGAGCGACCAGGTGAACAGCCCGGCGGTACGGTGGAAGTTGAGCAGTATCTTGTCCACCACTCCGATGTTTATCCCCCATTCCTTGATGGCGGGGTAACAGTACCAATAGATATTGATTATTACGAACAGAATACTCAACGCACGCATGAAATCCATCACCCGTGCCAATCCTCTTAAATCATCTTCTTGTGACATAATATTTTCTGAATTTTAATAGTGTGATACAATATGTTATGAGGTTAATCCTGACGTCCGTAACGGCGACGCTTCTTCTTGCGCTTCCGGGGAAGCGGAGGCTCGCGGTCGGGCAGTACGGGGTCGGGAGAGAAAAGGGAGAGCAGACCGCCGTCGGCGGATGTGGCAGTGGTATCGGTGCGAGTATCTGCTGACGGTCGCTGTCCGGTATGGTTGCCGGGGACGGTTGGCTGCTCCTGCTGCGGTTGCGTTTCCTCTCCGTTGCTGCTGAAATATTCGTTGAAGACATTCGCAGAGAAGTCTTTGCCCAGACGGGAACCGTTCAGGACTGTCCGGCTATGGTGGTCGATGAAGGTAACGCCATAGATGCGATGGTCTTCGTTGCGGCGCAACACGAGGTCAATGCCCTGCGCGGAGAGTTCCCGGCGGAAAGCGGACTCTGTCCGGGTGCGCTGCATGGCGGCGGAAACGATGCGGCGGGTATGCTCTTTGAGCTGCTTGTCCCGAATTGCCATGGCGGACTGCTGCATCTGTTTTTCGATGGCGGCAATGCCGGTGGTCTTACCGAGGACGGAGGATTTGATTGGTGTGCCGGTCTTTTCGCCGTCCTTGTCCAGTGCGGAGTACACGATGCCGTGGTAAGGACGCCCGCCGGCTTCGCCTTTGACTTCGTCCATACTTATGTTGTACAGGGAAAGCAAAGCCCGGAACTCGCCTACGGATTGGAAACGGTACATCTTCAAGAGTGTTTTCACTACATTGGCGATTTGTTTTTTCAGGTTGCCTTTGCTGCTGTCCACGGGGGTGAGCTGCCAGTCGTCGCCCTGCTTCTGTCCTTCCGCCGGATGCAGACCGTATTTCTGTTCCAGTTCCTCGGTGATTGCCTTGCTGCGGCGGTACTCGTTGCTGTCGTTGATTTTCCTGCCGGTGCTGTCCACCCGGAGGCTGACGATATGGATGTGCCTGCGCTCGATGTCCTCGTGCTTGAAAATCAGGTAGGGCTGGTCGCCATATCCCAATTTACGCATGTATTCCTCGCCGATGGCCGTGAGTTGTTCGTCGGTGAGCACGTCGTCGGGGTGCGGATTGAGGGAGATGTGGATAACGGGCTTCTCCGTCCGGTAGTGGGACGGCATCCACCGCCGGAAGTCGTCCATGCAGTCGCCGATGCGGAACTGCCCGTCTTCGGGTTGCAGGACGAGATTGGCGGCAAGTACACGGGCATGACCTTCGTCCACCTTGTCCTGGTTGTAGGCAAGGGCACCGTAAAGGGATTGTCCGGTACTTATTTTCGCAACCATCGGCTCTCAAAGGTATTGGACAGTTCGACTATCTTACGGCTCAACTCTATCAATTCCAGTGTGGATTTCTCCAATTTGTAAAGCATGGCGAGGGCTTTTTTCTCGGAGAAATGAACGTGGAGTTCCTTCACCGCCTGATTGTAATTGACGCCTACGGCGCGGAACTGCTGGTACAATGCAGTGAGCTTGGCAACGTATTCGAGCGCGGCACGGTCGGTACGGACTACCCGAAATTCTTCGGAGAAGACACGGGCGGCAATGAACTGCGCCATAGAACGCAAGCCGGACTGCTCGAAAAGTGTGAGGAAACGGACGTGTTCGACGGCATCGAAGTTGACCGTGTAGCGGTAAACGGCGGGGTTGGCCTTGGGACTTCTGCCACCCTTGTGGCGGCTTTTTTCTTTTTCTTCATTCATATATACGATTTTTTTTAGTGATACAATGACAGTCCGGCGGAGTATCTACGCCCTACCACTCTCTCCCCACAATTACCGACTTCGGAGGTAATTGTCCCCCTTTCTCCATCGGAAAAGGGGCAAGCGTTTTTTGCGGCAGAACTTGTTTCGTGCAGCAAAAAACACAGCTTGCTATGTTCGAGTGAACATAAAAATCCGACCGTACCCGGTCAGATTGGGGTTAGCGACAGACGGCAAGGGCGGCGGTTGCAACCCGGACTGCTTAACGATGCAAAGTTAGGGGGACGGAAACGGACGGAAGAATCCGTAACGGTGCCACTCGGTGCCACTTCGGTGCCAGTTGATGCCACTGATTCTCAAAGTGATACAGGGGAGTTCAATTAGTCGTTTATTTGCGCTGCCATTCTTTTGAGGCACGGAAACAGTGATGTAAAGAGGCAATGATTTCTATCATTGACGAAAGGATGAAGTCCTTCATTGAGGATGAACTGACGTGCTGACGTGAAGATGTAGTGAAGTATTGTCGTACTGACGTATGGACGCATGGAAATGATGAAGTTCGTCAGTGGTGATGCAATGTAACACGGAAACAGGGAAAGGGTGGCATAAAGAGATAAGGAAATATTGAGATAACGAATTGAATAATGAACGATTTAAAAATTGAACGTATGAAAAAGGAACCGAAGTACATCGCTTTCTCCACCCAAAAGGGAGGAGCCGGTAAAACAACGCTGACCGTATTGGTGGCAAGTTACCTGCACTATGTAATGGATTATAATGTTGCCGTGGTGGACTGTGACTATCCGCAACACAGCATCGTGGAGATGCGGGAACGTGACCTGAAAATGGCAATGGACGACCCGTTCTACAAGCGGATGGCTTACGAGCAGGTGCAACGACTGAAAAAGAAGGCGTATCCGGTCATCGAGAGTACGCCGGAGGATGCGGTGGCGAGAGCTGCGGAGCTGGCGGACACGGACTTTGACTTTATCTTCTTTGACCTGCCGGGAACTATCAACAACGGCGGCGTGGTGCGCACGCTGGCGCGAATGGACTATATCTTCTCCCCCATATCGGCTGACCGGGTGGTAATGGAGAGCACGCTCCGCTTCGTGGTGGTGCTGAACGATACGCTGATTACTACGGGGAAGTCGAAAATCCAAGGGGTGCACTTGCTCTGGAACATGGTGGACGGACGGGAGAAGTCGGAGCTGTACGCTGTGTATGAGGAGGTGATCCGTGACTTGGGGTTGTCGGTACTGAAAACTTTCTTGCCGGACAGCAAGCGATTTCGGCGGGAGTTGTCCGCCGGACACAAGGCTCTGTTCCGCTCGACTATCTTTCCGGCGGACAAGGCACTGGTGAGGGGGAGCAACCTTAACGAGATTATTGATGAGATACTGGAACTGATTCAATAAGGGGGGCGTATGGCGAAGAAACAGAAAGAGGATGTCAATCTGGACGAGATTGACGAGAACTTCATCATCTCGTCGTTCAAGACGACGGGGAAGCAGGCACCGGAGGCGGCTGCAAAGGGCAACGATGCGGAGAAAGTAGAGGAGGAAGCGACGGAGAAGATGGCGGCACCTACGGGAACGGCTGCGGATGCTACGGAAGCGGTGAAGGAACGGGAACAAACGGGCGGAACACTACAAGCGGTGGAACGGGCGAAGGAGAACCGGGAAACGGGAAAGGGAAAGAAACGGGGACTGTCGGAGTACGGCGAAAAATTCTTGAAACGGAACGAGCTGAAAACACGGCAGTGCGTGTATATCAGCGGGCAGATTCATGCGGTCATCTCCCGGCTGGTGCATGTGATAGCGGACAAGGATATAACGGTGGGCGGCTATATCGACACGGTACTGGCGGAACATCTGGAAAGGCACAAGGAAGAGATTAACGAACTGTACCGGCAAAAGAGGGAGGATCTGCTATGAACAAGGATGTGGAACTTATACTGCTGTTCGGGCTTGCCATCCTGTATGTGCTATGGGCTGCGGTCTATCTGCACTATGAGAAATGGAAGCGACGGAAGGCGGCACGAAATGCCGCCGCGATATTGCCCAGAAGGGATGCGCCGGTAGCCGGGATTCTGGGGAAAAGCCATTTTGTACTTCCGGTAACGGTGCCACTCGATGCCACTTTGAAGCCACTCGAAGCCACGGAAAAGGAAAGCGAAAAAGGAGTTGAAAAAGATGATACTTTTGTCGCCGAACCGGAAAAACACCCGTTGCAAGTGCCTGACGAAGAACTGGATGGGATATTCAACGATGCACCGCCGGAAGGGACAGACAATGAACCGATGGATATTGATGTGTCGCTGGATTATGAGGATGAGGACGAGGAACTGGAAGGATGCAGCGAGCCGGGGGCAATGGCTTCGGGGGTGAGTTTTGAGGATATGTGCGCCGCCGTGAAAGTGCTGGGAAAGGCAAAGGAAACGGTGAGCGAACAGGAGGAACAGGAAGCCGGAAGGACACTGACGGAACTGCAACATACGGATATGTTCGAGCAGTTGGTTGCCAACCACCCGCAACGGGCGGAAAGGGTGACAGAACTGATCAACCTGCACATGGAGAACTACCGGCAGGAACAGTCCGGCGGAACGGATGATAACGGCAATGAGGCTGACGGGGAAGTTCCCGAAGATTTCAGCATAGATGATATTGTGTAACCAATTATTAATAACCGGATGCGGGGCAATACAGCCTTGCGTCCACTAAAAAACAAATGTTTATGAATACAAAGAGATTTCTTTTAGCTGCCGCCACTCTGTTTGCGGCTGTGGGCGCGACTTATGCGCAAGGTAACGGACAAGCAGGGATAACGGAGGCAACGAATATGATAACGGGATATTTTGACCCGGGGACGAAGTTAGTGTACGCTATCGGAGCGGTCTGCGGATTGATTGGCGGGGTAAAAGTCTATAACAAATTTTCGTCGGGCGATCCCGATACGAGTAAAGTTGCCGCTTCGTGGTTTGGAGCTTGTATTTTCCTGATTGTGGCGGCTACTATTTTGAGGTCATTCTTCTTGTAATTTATATAATGTCCGCGTACAATATATAGAAGTAAAGAATGGAATTTGAACTAAACAAGGGGATTGGGAAAAGTGCTGAATTTAAGGGACTGAAAGCGCAATATCTGTTCCTGTTCGCTGCCGGATTGCTCGTGGTATTTGTAGTGTTCATCATCCTGTATATGGTGGGTATCAACCAGTGGATTTGCATCGGGTTCGGTGTTGTCACGGCTTCGGTACTGGTATGGGCTACATTTGCGCTGAATGAGAAATACGGCGAACACGGACTGATGAAACTGCTCTCGTCCCGGCAACATCCCCGCTTCCTGATTAACAGGATCACTCCCCGAAAACTATTCAAAAAGAGAAGAAAATGAGAAATGTACTAAAAGCTGCCACGATAGAAAGCAAATTCCCGTTGCTTGCGGTGGAACAGGACTGTATCATCAGCAAGGATGCGGATATTACCGTCGCCTTCCGGGTGGAACTGCCGGAGTTGTTCACGGTCACCACACCGGAATATGAAACGATACATTCCACATGGGCGAAGGCAATCAAGGTATTGCCGAACTATTCGGTGGTACACAAGCAGGACTGGTTCATCAAGGAGAACTACCAGCCGAAAACGGATAAGGATAGCCTTAGTTTCCTCTCCCGTTGTTACGAGATGCACTTCAATGAACGTCCGTTCCTCAATCACGGGTGTTATCTGTTCCTGACGAAAACGACGAAGGAACGGGCAAGGATGCAAAGTAATTTTTCATCGCTGTGCCGCGGGTTTATCGTGCCGAAAGAGGTGAACAAGGAGATGGCTACGCGCTTTCTGGAAGCGGTGGGACAGTTCGAACAGATTGTGAACGATTCGGGACTTGTCCGGCTGGTACGGTTGGGCACGGATGAAATCGTGGGAACGGACAAGAGGGCGGGACTGATCGAGAAGTATTTCTCACTCTCGCTGGAAGATACGACGACACTGGAAGATATGGAATTGGGAACGGACGGGCTGCGCATCGGTGACAAGAAGTTGTGCGTGCATACGCTCTCGGACGTGGACGATGTGCCGGGAAAGGTGGGCACGGACATGCGGTATGAGAAGTTATCGACTGACCGCTCGGACTGCCGGTTGTGCTTTGCGGCTCCCATCGGGCTGCTGTTGTCGTGCAACCATATTGTGAACCAATATATTTTCATTGACGACAGCAACGAGAACCTAAAGAAGTTCGAGAAGACGGCGCGAAACATGCAGTCGCTCTCCCGCTACAGCCGGTCGAACCAGATTAACAAGGAGTGGATAGACCTCTATCTGAACGAGGCGCACAGTTACTCGCTGACATCGGTACGCTGCCACTGCAATGTGATGGCGTGGTCGGATGATGCGGAGGAATTGAAGAATGTCCGTAACGATGTGGGCAGCCAGTTGGCACTGATGGAATGTAAGCCGAGGCATAACACGGTGGACGCGGCTACGCTGTATTGGGCGGCGATGCCGGGAAACGCGGGGGACTTTCCGGAGGAGGAAAGTTTCTATACATTCATCGAACCGGCTCTCTGTTTCTTTATCGAGGAAACAAATTACAAGAGTTCGCCGAGTGCGTTCGGGATAAAGATGGCTGACCGGATCAGCGGGAAGCCGATTCATGTGGATATTTCGGACTTGCCGATGAAGACGGGAATCATTACGAACCGTAACAAATTCGTGCTGGGCGGTTCGGGTAGCGGGAAGTCATTCTTCATGAACCACCTTGTGAGGCAGTATTGGGAACAGGGGGCGCACATCGTGCTGGTGGATACGGGTAACTCGTATTCGGGGCTGTGCGAGATGATACGGAGAAAGACGCACGGGGACGACGGGGTGTATTTCACCTATACGGAGGAAAGCCCGATCAGTTTCAATCCCTTCTATACGCAGGACAAGGTGTTTGACGTGGAGAAAAAGGAATCTATCAAGACATTGCTCCTGACGCTCTGGAAGAAGGACAATGAACCGGCATCGCGCTCGGAAGAGGTGGCACTGTCCAATGCGGTTGCCTTGTTCATTGACCGGATCAAGTATGATGACAGCTTTGTGCCGTCCTTCGATACTTTCTACGAGTTTGTGGACACGGACTACCGGGCGATACTGGATGCGAAGGGAGTACGCGACAAGGAGTTCGACATCACCAATTTCCTGAATGTACTGGAACCGTACCACAAGGGCGGCGAGTATGATTTTCTGCTGAACTCGGACAAGCAGTTGGACTTGCTGGACAAGCGGTTCGTGGTATTCGAAATCGACGCCATCAAGGATCATCCCATCCTTTTCCCGGTGACTACTATCATTATTATGGAGATGTTTATCAATAAGTTACGCCGATTGAAAGGGGTAAGAAAGATGATAATCATCGAGGAAGCTTGGAAGGCACTGACACGGGAAGGGATGGCGGAATATATGCGCTATCTGTACAAGACTGTCCGAAAGTTTTTCGGGGAGGCGGTGACGGTCACGCAAGAGGTGGACGATATAATTTCTTCGCCTATCGTCAAGGAGAGCATTATCAATAACTCGGATTGCAAGATTCTGCTCGACCAACGCAAGTACATGAACAAATTCTCGAAAATTCAGGAGTTGCTGGGGCTGACGGACAAGGAGAAGGCGCAAATCCTCTCTATCAATATGGCAAATGCGGCATCGAGAAAGTATAAGGAGGTGTGGTTCGGTCTGGGCGGCGTGCAGTCGGCAGTCTATGCCACGGAAGTTTCGATGCACGAGTATCTGACTTATACGACGGAGGAAACGGAGAAGCTGGAAGTGACGCAGTTGGCGGAGAAGTTAGGGGGAAATATCGAACTGGCTATCAAGCAGCTGGCGGAAAGTAAAAAACAAAAAAAACAGGATTGAAATGAAGTATCTATTTAATGAGAAACAGATGAAAACATTGTCGATGCTGCTCGCCGGGCTGCTCTGCTTATTGGCAGTAGCTTGTGCCGGGCAACAGACGGATATGAGCAAACTGTGCGGAAAATGGGAAAGTAGCAGCGAAAAACCGGATATACGGATTGTACAAGACGGGAAGTGTTACAGACTGGTGCTATTTGCCAGAAACGGAATGACGGGAAAGATGGAACCGGAGATATATCTGATTCAAGAGAAAGACGGAGCAATTTTCATTGACACGGGCTTTCGTATTGATATAAGCTATGATGCCGGGAAGGATATTATTACATTCTCCACCTATGGGGAGTACATCCGTAAAACCTAAAAAAGCATATTGAAATGGAACATACGGATTTTCTCTACTGGACTTCTCTCCATCCGGAACTATACCATATAAATTCTCCATTCGGATTATTATGCGGCTATTGGACGAATGGGGCATTTTCCCCAGACCTCTATATTTTCAGAAAAGACAGAGGATATTGGATAGCGGTAATCTACCCATCGGGTGAATTTTATATCAGCCGTATCCTTAAGATTTTCCAATCAACAATAGTCAACCTGTTTGAAAAGGCGTATTTAGGCTATAACGTAGAGAGCGACCTGCTGTTCCTTTCCTGCGAAGGATGTTATCATCGAAAGAAAGAATGGGAAGAGAATTTTTCCTATTCCTACCTGAAAACATCTTATAAACAGATTCAGTATTGATACAACTACCCGAATTGTGAAATAACCTACTATAAACAGTTTCAATCAGATGAATATAGGACTAATAGATGTTGACGGCAAAATGCCTAATCTGGCATTGATGAAAATAAGCGCATGGCATAAGAAGCACGGGGATTCCGTTGAATGGTATAACGGACTATGCAAGTATGACAAAGTTTATATGAGCAAAGTATTCACTTTTACGGAAGATTATGGATATTATATCAATGCGGAGAGTGTCGAAAAAGGAGGAACGGGATATGATTTCATGAAGGAGCTTCCTATGGATGTTGACCGTACATTTCCCGATTACAGTTTATACGGGGTGGATGCAGATACGGCATACGGTTTTCTGACACGTGGATGCCCGAACAGATGCAAATGGTGCATTGTACCCCGGAAAGAGGGCAATATCCGCCCCTATATGGATATTGAAGAGATAACGGGAGGCAGGAAAAAGGCAATACTGATGGATAATAATGTTCTTGCCTGCGACTACGGACTACAGCAGATAGAAAAGATTATAAAGATGAAAATCAAGGTTGACTTCAATCAGGCACTGGATGCACGGTTGGTCAACGACGAAGCAGCGCATGTGCTTGCAAAAGTGAAATGGATTGACAGGATTCGTTTCGGATGCGATACTCCCGCACAGGTGGAAGAGTGTGAAAAGGCAATCAAACTGATTAGAAAATATGGATATAAGGGAGAGTTCTTTCTCTTCTGTATCCTGATGGACTTCAAGGAATCCTTTGAACGTACTAATTATTGGAAGCTGAAAGGCGACCCGAAAATAATGCCTTTCTGCCAACCATTCCGCCATCTTGATAATAAACATCATGTCATTCCTCAATGGCAAAAGGATATGGCACGATGGGCTAACAAGAAAGAGCTGTTCAAATCAATTGAGTTTAAGGATTATCAGCCGAGAAAAGGTTTCTCGTGTAAAGAGTATTTTTTACAATGATTTGACAGTATGTCTGAAATCCAAAAGTAATTATTAAAAAAATAATTTTATGAGAAAGTACATTTTGAGTATTTGTATCGGTTTGTTGTGCTTTAGCTATGAAGCGAAAGCGCAATGGGTAGTTACCGACCCCGGCAATCTGGCACAAGGTATTATTAATACCACCAAACAGATTATTCAGACTTCGACTACCGCAAACAATACTTTGAACGGTTTCAAAGAAACGGCAAAGGTGTTTGAACAAGGTAAAAAATATTACGACGCACTAAAATCGGTGCACAATCTTGTGAAGGATGCCCGAAAGGTGCAACAGACGGTGCTGCTTGTAGGGGATATCTCGGAACTGTATGTGACGAGCTACCAGAAGATGCTGTCCGATCCGAATTTCACTCCGGAAGAGCTGGATGCCATCGCTTTCGGATATACAAAGCTGCTGGAAGAAAGTAACGGGTTGCTTGTGGAACTGAAGACGGTGGTGAGTGCCAACGGGCTTTCCATGAGCGACAAGGAACGGATGGACGTGATAGACCGGGTGTACAGGGATGTGAAGGAGTATCGTAATCTGGTAGCTTACTACACAAACCAGAACATTGCCGTCTCTTACTTGCGGGCAAAAGAGAAAAATGATACCAAGAGGATTCTTTCCCTGTATGGCAGTGCTAACGAAAGATATTGGTAACGGCTATGGGTGCTGAATTTGAAAACCTGCATCAGATTCTACGGAATCTGTACACGGAAATGTTGCCGCTATGCGGGGATATGATAGGTGTGGCAAAGGGGGTTGCCGGATTGGGAGCCTTGTTCTATATCGCTTCCAAAGTCTGGCAGGCACTGGCAAGAGCGGAGCCGATAGATGTATATCCGTTACTACGTCCGTTCGCTATCGGTCTTTGCATCATGTTCTTCCCTACTTTCGTGTTGGGTACTATCAATACGGTCATGAGTCCGGTGGTGAAAGGATGCAACAATATACTGAAAGGACAGACACTTGATATAGAGAAGTACAGCCAGCAACGGGACAAGCTGGAATATGAAGCGATGGTGAGGAATCCGGAAACGGCTTATCTGGTATCGGACAAAGAGTTTGATAAACGGATTAAAGAACTGGGATGGTCACCGAAAGCTATGGGCACTATGTTGGCTATGCAAGTGAAAAAGGCCGGTTATGAGATGAAGAGGTCTATCTGGGATGCATTCCGATGGGTAATGGAACTTCTCTTCCAAGCGGCATCACTGATATTGGATACCATACGGACTTTTTTCCTGATTGTATTGTCGATTCTCGGTCCGCTCGCCTTTGCCATATCTGTCTATGACGGATTTCAGGGGACATTGACGCAATGGCTCACCCGGTATATCGGGATTTATCTGTGGCTGCCGGTTTCGGACTTGTTCAGTGCGGTGCTTGCCCGTATTCAGGTATTGATGCTGCAAAAAGATGTTGCCGCATTGGAAGACCCGAACTTCATACCGGATATGTCCAATGCCGCATATATCATTTTCATGTTGATTGGAATCATCGGGTATTTCACCATTCCGACAGTAGCAAGCTGGATTATACAGAACGGCGGGGCAGGCAGCTACGGCAAACAGGTCAATTCTGTGGGAATAAAAGGCGGCAAAGGTGCTGCTGCACTAACGGGTGCCGCCGTCGGTCATGTTTCGGGAAAGTTAAGAGGTAAATAATCAGTTGAAAATCAAATAATCTTATTAAGATGGAATTTAAGAGTTTGAAGAATATAGAGAGCAGTTTCCGGCAAATACGGATGATTGCGTTGGTGTTCCTCGTGCTGTGTACGCTGGTGGCGGGGTACAGCATCTGGAGTTCGTACAGCTTTGCGCAAAAGCAGAGGGAGAAGATTTATGTATTGGATAACGGCAAGTCGTTAATGCTGGCTCTGGCACAAGACCTTTCGCAAAACAGACCGGTGGAGGCGAAAGAGCACGTGAAACGGTTTCATGAGTTGTTCTTCACACTTTCGCCGGACAAGGATGCGATAGAGGGAAATATCAGAAGGGCACTGTTCCTCTGCGATGAGAGTGCTTTCAGGTACTACAAGGATTGGAGCGAGAAGGGGTATTACAACCGGATCATCTCGGCGAATATCAACCAGACTTTGCAGGTGGACAGCATGGCGTGCGACTTTGACCGCTATCCTTATCAGGTGACGATGTACGCGCGGCAGATGATTATCCGTGCAAGTAATGTGACGGAACGAAGCCTTATTACCCGGTGCGGGTTAATCAATTCGGTACGCTCGGACAATAATCCGCACGGGTTTACGATGGAGCGGTTCGAGATTCTGGAAAACAAGGATTTACGGGTACTGGAAAGATAGGCATGATGATACGAAAGAAAATCAATGAATGGCAAGACCGGATGGATGATGGTCTGCGCCGCATGTGCGGAAGGCTGACGCCGGGAAAGCAGTTGGCAGTCACGCTCACGATGCTGTTAGGATTCAGTGCGCTGTCTATCTATTTCACAGTTTCGGGTATTTACCGGATGGGAAAAGAGGAAGGCGAACGGTTGCAGATTGAGCATATCGAACAAATGAAATTGCATCAGCAAGCGGATAGTGTCCCTTATCCCGTTCGGGAGAGTTCAGGAAGTAGTCATATAATAAAGTAAAAAACAATGGAAGATAATCATATCAATGAGGAAGATGCGGTACTGGAGAAAGGTATCGTACAGATAGAAGAGGAAACGGTGACGGAGGAAGTCCGGGAAACTGCCGGAGAGGATGCAGCCCGACAACCGGCAGGGAAAAAGGAGAAACCGAAAGAGAAGGAACGCAAGGAACTGACACCGGCGGAAGCCCAACGGAGAAAGAAGATGCTGGTGTATCCGTTACTGTTTCTTGTGTTCGCCGGTGCCATGTGGCTGATTTTCGCTCCTTCTTCGGGTGGGGAGGAAGAGGAAGTGCAGCAGGGATTCAATATCGACGTGCCGCTCCCCAAAGAAAAGAGATTGCTGGATGACAAAAAGGAAGCATACGAGCGGGATGCCTTCGAGAAACAGCAGAAATCGAAAATGGGGACTTTGCAGGACTTTGAGATTGCTATCAGGCAGACGGAGAAAGCCCCTATCGGGGATTCAATGGAAGAACTGCCGCCGGAACCTGCACCACGCACGGGTAATTCGCCAATCCGTTCTTCGGCGGTTGCCTATAAGGATATAAACAAGCAGTTGGGTACTTTCTACCAGGAACAGAAGGAGCCGGAAGATGACCAGAAGCAATTGGAACTGGAATGGCGGATTCAGGAACAGGAACGGATGAAGGAGGAAGAACAGCAGAGAAAAACGGCTGCGGATGAACAACTGGAACTGATGGAGAAGTCGTACCAACTGGCGGCAAAGTATATGCCGGGACAGAACGGTAACGGGCAACCGGAAAAGACGGAAGTTGCCACCGCCGGGAACAAGGGCACGGGAAATGCCCGGATTGTCACTGTGCCGGTGGGACAGGTAAAGGAGAGAGTGGTGTCGCTACTGGCTCCGCCGATGAGTGATGCGGATTTTGTAAGGGTGTACAGTAAGCCTCGTAATCTGGGATTCAATACGGTACAAACGGAGGTGGAGGGTATTGCGAAGAATACTATCCGTGCCTGTGTGTACCAGACCGTTACGCTGACGGACGGGAAGGAAGTGAAGCTCCGGTTATTGGAGCCGATGATGGCGGGAGAACAGTATGTGCCATCGGGAACAATGGTTACCGGTACGGCAAAAGTCAACAGTGAACGGATGGAGATAAAGGTGAGTTCGGTCAGTTACGGAGAGAGTGTGACGCCCATCAATCTGGATGTATATGATACAAATGGTATGAAGGGGGTGTTTGTGCCTGAATCGGAGGAACTGAACGCGGTGAAGGAGATGGCGGCGAACATGGGGTCGTCACTCGGAACGAGTATCACCATTACGGAAGATGCCGGAGCACAGCTGGCTGCGGACTTGGGAAAGGGTGTCATTCAGGGGGCGTCGCAATATCTGGCGAAGAAGTTCCGAACGGTAAAGGTGACGCTCAAAGCTAACCATGAGTTTTATCTCCTGCCGGGACAGTAAGAGATATACCACTAAAAAATCTAATTATAAACAATTTAAAAAGAAGTATTTATGAAAAAGTTGATTTTGATGCTTGCCTTTTGTGCAAGTGTATCGGGTGCATACGCACAAAAGACAGTAAAAGTGGAAAAGGTGCAACAGGAAACGGAAGCGGTTGCTGCTGAAGAGGAGGATACAAACGAGGAAGAGGTGCGTAAAAGTCCTTCTACGGGGGATTTGTACGAGGGGCTTACCCGGACGGTGACTTTTGACCGGATGGTTCCTCCCTATGGGTTAGAAGTGACTTTTAATAAAACGGTACATCTGATTTTTCCTGCGGCTATCCGTTATGTGGACTTGGGTTCTGCGGACATTATCGCCGGAAAAGCGGACGGTTCGGAAAATGTGCTGCGCGTGAAAGCGGCACTGCGTGATTTCTCACGGGAAACCAATCTTGCGGTTATTACGGAGGATGGCAGTTATTACACGTTTAATGTGAAGTATGCGGATGAGCCTACGAAGTTGAATATCGAGATGAAGGACTTTATCCATGACGGCGAAGCGGTGAACCGACCGAATAACTCGATGGAGATTTATCTGAAAGAATTGGGCAGCGAATCGCCGTTGCTGGTGCGGCTGATAATGAAGTCTGTCCATGCCAACAATGACAGACTGGTGAAGCATATCGGCTGTAAAAGGTTCGGTATTCAATATACGTTGAAAGGGATTTATACGCATAACGGGTTACTGTATTTCCATACGGAGTTGAAAAACTCGTCCAACGTGCCTTTTCATGTGGACTATATCACTTTTAAGGTGGTGGACAGGAAGATTGCGAAACGTACAGCCATTCAGGAGCAGGTGATTGTTCCGCTGCGTGCGTATAATTATGTAACGGTGGTGAACGGGAAGAGCAGGGAGAGAACGGTCTTTACGTTGCCTAAGTTTACATTGCCGGATGATAAGGAGCTGGTGGTGGAAATGAATGAGCAGGCGGGCGGACGCCATCAGAAATTTGTAATCGGAAATGCGGAACTAATCCGTGCAAGAGTGATTAACGAACTGAAAATGAAATAAGATGAAGAAGGTTCTATTTTTATTGTGTATGGTAGTGTGCTTTGTCCTGACGGACAAGGCATACGCCCAACGCTGCCTGCTGGGTATGCGTGGCATCCGGGTTACGGGAGGAATGGCGGACGGTTTCCATTCGTCCGACAAACGTAATGAGCTGGGGTATTCTTTCGGGCTGTCGCTGGATACTTATACGAAACATTGTAACCGGTGGGTGTTCGGCGCGGAGTATCTGCAAAAGTATCATCCGTATAAGGCTATCCGCATACCTACCTCGCAATTTACTGCGGAGGGCGGGTATTACTATACTTTTCTTTCGGATGCGAACAAGGTGTTTCTGCTTTCGCTGGGCGGTTCGGCACTGGCGGGATATGAAGTCAATAATTGGGGGGACAAGCTGCTCTATGATGGTTCTACCCTACGAAGCGGCGATAACTTTGTCTATGGCGGTGCTGTATCGCTGGAACTGGAAAGTTATTTGAGTAACCGGGTGGTGCTGCTACTGAACGCCCGCGAGCGGTGCTTGTGGGGAAGTGATACGGGTAAGTTTCATTTTCAATTTGGTCTGGGGCTTAAATTCTTAATCAATTAATAAAGGTATATGAAGAAGATGTTTGAAACAATATTCGTGCTCGGTCTTGTATTGACCGGTATCGTGTGTGTGGTAGCGTGTAGTGACAAGTTGGACGTGCAACAGGTGTATGAGTTTGATATGGCAACACTGCCGGTACAGAATAAAATCGTAATAGGCGAGGAAGCGGAAATACGCTGCGAGCTGGTGAGGGGCGGAACGTATGTGGAAACGAAGTATTTTATCCGTTATTTCCAACCGGACGGCAAAGGGCAGTTACGCTTGGAAAACGGGACGGTTCTTCTCCCGAATGACCTTTACCCACTGGAAAAGGAAACATTCCGTCTGTATTATAAATCTATGAGTACTGACCAGCAGATGATTGATATTTATGTGGTCGATTCTTTCGGACAAATGATACAGAAATCTTTCAGCTTCAATAATGAAAGTCAAGATAAAGAGGAGGAAGAATGATAGCGGTTCTGATAGTCTGCGGCATCTTCTTCATCATTACGTGGTGTTGTATCGGTGGTTCCATGTACCGTGCGCCGACTGATGTTGAGTTGTGGGGAGAAGAGGTTGAATAGACTTTTTCCTTATATAAATAAAAATCCTCCTGCCTGATAATGGGCAAGAGGATTTTGTGTTTAGAACAGTGCCAATGTAAGTTGTTGGGGCTGTGTGTACCGGCATTTCAGTTCCAATAGTTTATTTTTGAGTTTGCTTATCACTTTGGGATTATAATTGCTTTTATCGGTAACAGAGTAGCGTTCTGCCTTGTTGTATTGTTCTTCCAACTGACAAATACCCTGTCTGACGGCTTCTTTGTAGTCTTTGACGGGTTCGTCAAATACGGACGGATGGCTTCCACCTCCGGCACTTCCCGTACACCAATCAACGGCTACGGCATACGTTCCGTTTTGGGATTTACCGATGTGGATGCAGTTTGAGTTGTCCAGTTCGATTTTCTCAACGATGGGTAATATACCGATTAACCAACCGTGTTCGTTTAAATCCTTGCTTGTATAACCGAAAAGCAATGCTCTTTCGTAGGTATGGACATTGAGGAGAATCTGGCGTATGTTCTTACCGAATTTCTCAAAATATTCTATTTGCTGTATATCGTTACGGTTTACTGCCGACTGGTAGCGGAGCACTATTTCACGTTCTGTCCTGCATGGGGTGTACTCTGAAATCGATTGTAACTTTTCTTCTTGTGTCATTTGGGATATGGCTTTCATATTATATGTTTTTAGTGATTAAATAATTGCGTATAGAATAAACAGGGCTATCAGTCCCCAGAACAGAAGTTTAAGGGTAATGAAGAACAAACGGAGTATCTGACAGACTGCCCACCACAAAAGGATGGCAAAAAGGAACTTCACTCCGAAGTAATAGACACCAGCCGCCACCAAAACGACTTTCAAAATATTTATGCTGATTGGAAGGCTCGTAAGCTGCTGTTTCCTATTTTTTTCTTCATTTTTCATAATTTCCGACTTTTTTTTTATGCCTTATCGGAGCCGGCTGTTGAGCTGTGTTTCGTGTGCATCGGAAGATGGCCGGATATGAACGGGCAAATTTTTTTTGTAAAATACTACCCGTAGGGCTGGAGATTTTGCAAATAAAAATTTGAATGGCAATAGACTGCCGTTTATCTTCGCACAAGAAACGTAGCTTAACTTAACAGTTGGTTTCCTATTAGATTGGCAGAAGCAATCGAGGAAGAAATTATAGAGAGAAAAATGAAAAAAAAGCCATGTGATAACCATTAAAAAAGATAGCTCGCCGGGAGCTATCCGTTATCTTATAAAATATTGGCTTTATCTTTTTGCCTTAATCACAAAGGAATATCCTATTATTTTCCTACTTTTGCAACGAGAGGATAAATAGTCCTCCGCTTTTTAGTGAGTTTATTTGCCGTTCCAAGAAATCGCCAATTTCAAAACACAAAGGTAAGTAAACTGGCTGGGTCATATACTAACGTGACCTGTCAGTTGCTTTTGTGTTGGGCGTTTGGCGATGCCTTTGGAACTGTGATTGGCAGTGTCACGTTTTTTAATACATATATGATAATGGAACATTTACATGAAACCCCGTTGCAGGGGATTGTAGGAACAGATAAAGGAGAACTGTTCTATCTCTTACCAATTGAGAAAGTTAGTGACCTCGTAAAGTTACGGGGGGATTTGAGTGCGGCTATCGACCTGATTTCAAAGACTGGAAGTTCAGAAGAAGGGACAAGTGCCATAAACACGCTGAACGGACTGCTTGCCGGACTGATGAAGTACGATAGCGATCATTACGAAGCTATGGATGTCGCTCTTGCTGACGCTATGAGGAAGCTGGAAAAGGAATAATTCCGTTCTCGCTATTATCCGAATGGGATAAAACAATCATAAAAACAACCTTTTGGCATAACCGAAAAAAGAAAGGTGTTCCGGTGGCTGATGAAGATTTATATTCAGATGGCCAACGGAATACTTTTCTGCGGTTATGGGTAGGCAAAATGGGATTTCCGGGTCAGTCCGAAAAGTCTGTTGGTATGTTAAATCTACACAGTTAGTTTGCATAATCTAAAAATAGAGAAAGGTATATCTCCGACTCCCCTAAACTGTGCTCTGAATGCTTTAATTTTTGCATTGAATGATTCTGCAAATGCATTCGTTTCCCTGTTAACGAAATAGTTTAGTATTGTTTCATAATAGTTCTGCATGGTATTCGTTACGGTTCTGAAACATCCGTATCCAAGCTTTTCTATCTTATTGTACCACAAGGCAAGCTTTCCACGTGCCACATCCTTGTCATAGTGCTTATTGTATATATTGGTCAACTCTATAGCCAAGTCGTAAACCGATTTCAAATCCGGATACTGTTCGAATATGATTTCCGCACGTATTCTTTGGGATCCAGTCCATTTGCTAAAATGCTTGACAAGTAGATGTTTAGCCCTGGCCAGCAACTGCTTACGGGTATCGCCATTGGCATATCGAAACGGAACATACTCTATACCCTGCTCCCTGCACCGCTGAATTTCATCGTTCTCCAAATCCCGTGCCATCCAGCGATAAGTAATCCTGAGTTCATCAATTGCCTCATAAAAGAGCTTCTGTACATGAAACCGGTCATTTGTCATAGTGGCGTTGGGAAAAGCCGTTCGGACAATCCGCATCATGGTCGGCGAAAGGTCCAAAGTGACCTCTTTGACCGTCTTGCGCTTGGAGACATGAATCATTTCAAGCACCTTGATGACGTCTTCAGACTTCGTGCCACGTATCATGGCCACAAGGGTGCCTCTGCCACCACGGCCCGCACGGTTAGTGACAACAGTATATAATTCTCCGCAGCTCAAAGAAGTCTCGTCAATACAAAGGCTGGGGCCCAGGTTCTGCTTGAACAGGACATATTCTGAAGCATGATCCAACTGGTCCCACTGTCTGTATGCGCTGATAAACTCCTTGTACTGTGAAGTTAACTGTTTACCGTTTACCCCATAAGCATCTGCTATGGAGCTTATACTGGCCGCCGTAGTTTCAATCTTCCTCTTTTAAAAAAGCAACGAACTCAGGAGTGAGTTTCGTCCCTTCGGCCGTGAGATCATCGTAAGTATAGGAAAACGTTTCCCCACTAGCCTTGTCATACCAGCGGCGACGTCTTACGTGGAGATAGACAGGTTTGCCACGAAGAGGAAAGTCCTGGATAACTTTCTCATCTGTAAAACCATGTGAAATCACAGTTCCACTCTTGTAATCTGAACGTTCCAGACAGTTCTTTTCATCAAGCCAGACTTCGATTTTGAAAGAGTCGTCATGCCAACCGGAAATCTCGAAATATTCCATTAAAACTTCGGGGAAGAGGACTCGTAGTAACTTATGTAGGGTGCGATTAGAATTCATTGGATTGTTGTTGTTAAAATCTAACCGCAAAGATAGATTACTTTCGCGTATTAACATAACGTACCCACAGACTTTTCGGACTGACCCGGATTTCCGGTATGAAATACGGGGAATTGCTTTTTGACGGAGAAAATGGTTTTTATACCGATGAAAGATTTTAAAAGCCTTGTTTCTTGTGCGCTATAAATGATTGATATAATGAATATTATATGCTAAATCGTTACTTTTGCATTTAGTTGTCATACGAGTAACGATTTTGAGAATTATGTTGTCTTCCTGTTGTCTTTCAGACGGGTATAAGGGTGTCGTAGAAGAAATGAAACAACCGTATCAAACCGTTTTTCCTAAAAATACTCCCACGACTGAATTGGCTCCCAACTGCATACATTTACGTTTCATCTGGATAAAGCTCTGACCGGTGGTGGCGATGTCGTCCACCAGAATTACATCTTTTCCTCTGATGTATTCGGGGTGAAAAATAAGATTGGAAAGTTTATCGTGTCCGGTTGTGCCTTTGAGTTGTTCCCGGTCTTCTTTGATCCAAATGGCACGGAATCCGTCCGCTACTTTCAGGCGGCGGGACAGAAGGCTGCAAAAACGGGCAAAGCGGGCGATATTGCGCTCGCGTGTGGCGGCTGGGATAGGTATCAGGACGGGAGATTTCATTTCTTTGAAGAAGGGCATACGACCGATGCAGAGGGAGAAAATCTTGGCGAGCAAGGGGGCGGCGTTCTCGGTGCCTTCTTTAAAGCGGAACACTAAGTTGCTGACCTTTTTTTGATGTGGGGTCAGGTCTTTTGTCCGGGTCGGGTAATAATCGTGGATGTAGAAGCACAAGGCTTCGTCATAGCGCACTTTGCCTTTGAAATAGGTATCGTAGGGAAAGAACTGGCGGACGAAGTCTCCCTCGAATGTGAAACGGAGTATGTCACGCCAAAGGTTCAGGGTGGTTTCGTCTTGAAGGCGGTAAAGTTCGCCTTCTATCGGTTCTTTGTCTGCTAATCCGATGCCGATTGTCAGGTGGTCGTTGAATTTGTCTTTGGAAACGATGTACCAGTCGAAAGAACGGCTTATCTTTTCTATCGGGCAGTCGTGGGAACAGAGGAAGTAGAACATGCCATCCTCTTTCTGTATGACCAGGAACTCGCCGGGCATTTCTGAAAGCCGGAAGTAGTTGTGTATGGGGGCGTCGTCTAAATCTTCAAACGGGACGGAAACGACCAGATTCTCAATCATAATCAATAGTTTGTCCAAAGGTAGAAGTTTTTGGGGATATGAAAAAAGCCTGATACATTTATTTATGCATCAGGCTTTGATTTACCGTATTACGGGGTATTAGTTGGGTATTTGCGGGTACTGGATGGAGGCATGGCGGGTGTCGGCATTGAACACGACGATTACCTCGGTTTCTTTCTTGTCCATGCGGTTGTATTCGCAAAGGGCGTTCATCACCCATTCCCTGAAGGCTTTGGCATAGCGGGAATCTATGCGGTAGCTTAGGAAAATGATGGCTTCGAGATTGTAAAAGGTGACGTAGATGTCCTGACCTTTTTCGTTTTTCATCTTGCGCTCCATCGTAACGTCGTCTTCACGAAGCACGCCGGACTTGAAGATGGAACGGAAGTTGTTGCCCACCGTCTGGAGATATACGTCGAAAAGACGGGCGATTTCGTGCTTGAACATCCACACGGTTCCGTTTACTATTTTGACTTCGACAATGGGTTTGCCGATTTCTTCTTCTGTGATTTGTATGTATCCTCTTTCCATAATGATTTTGTTTGGGGGTAAAATTAGTTATTTATATCTTGAATTTATTTGTTAGCTGCAAGTTTATTGGACAGTTCGAGCATTTCTTTGCTGATTTGTTTGTCGGAAACACGGGAGGAACGGGTGGCATAGTCCCGGAAGCCGAACAGTTTGGAAATGATCACAGGAGAAACTTTGTTGGCTATACCAATCGTCACGGCAAAGGTGGAACGGGCAGACTGGAAACTTAGATTCCGGTCTAAACCGCACTGTGAGGCTATCTCTTTCAAGTAGGCGTTGACCTTTTGGATGCTCGGAACGGGCAAAATATTCTCTGTTCCGTTGTCTTTGTACTTGTCGATGATGCGGCAGGCGTTTTCTAATAGGGGAATTTGACACGGGCGGTCATGCATCTGACGGTGGATTGATAACCAGCGTGTACCGTCCTTTGCTGTAATGACATTGTATTGCTGTAAGTTCTTGATGTCTTGATAAACCAGGCCGGTGTAGCAGGCAAACAGATAGAGATCACGCACTTTTTCTAAACGGGAACTGTCAAATTCCCGTTGTGTAATTGTTGCGAGTTCTTCTGCTGTCAGGTATTCACGACCGGTATTCGTCCCGTTTGTACGGCTGTTGCTTAGATAATCTATATACATTTTTATTCCTCCTTTATTTTATTTCCATGTGTAAATTCAACTGTTCCGAAAGATTCTGCATACTACGGCTGAGCAGTACATTGGTAGCTTTGGCGTAATGTTGCGTCTGGCGGATATTCGTATGTCCCAACATCTTCGCGATACTTGCCATCGGTACATCGTGCAACAGAGTAAGCGAGGTGGCAAATGTGTATCTTGCAACATGGTAGGTCAATTCCTTGTTGATGCCGCATACGGTTGCGAGTTCTTTCAGGTATTGATTTACTTTTTGGTTGCTGCATACGGGGAGTAATCGTCCTCCGGTCTGCTGTCCACGGTATTTGTCCAATATCTGGAGGGGGACTTCCAACAAAGGTATATCGGCTACGACCTTTGTTTTCTGACGGGGCTTCTTGATCCATATTTTTCCGTCATTGGCTTTGTAAAGGTGTTCATCTGTCAGGAAATAGGTATCTGAATACGCCAGACCGGTAAAACAGGAAAAGACGAAGATGTCACGGACGCGACGCAAACGGTCGTTCTGGATGCTTTTTTCCATGATGGTTTGAAGCTCTTCCAGTGTCAGGTAGGGAATATCTACATCTTCAAAGGTGATTTTCTTATCATAGAACGGATCTTCCTGAATCATGCCGTGTGACTTTGCGTAGTCGGTTGCTGTCTTCAATTTCTGCATCATCTTGGCGGTGGCATTATGGCCGACTTTCTTATCTACACGGAGGAAGATTTCAAAGCCGTTCACAAAATCATCGTCGATGCTATAAAGGGGAAGGTCTGAATTTTGATATTCCTGCCTGATGTATTCCTGTAAACGGCGATAAACAAGCTCGTATTTACCGTAAGTGGATTTGGATATGGATACACCGAGCTGTTTGCCTTTTTCATCTACTATCTTTTTGAATACAGTGAGCATCGTGTGGCTCTTTGCTTTGATACCCAAGTAGGCGTTCTTTAGCATTAAGGGGGTGGGGAAATTTCCTACCGACCTGATTTTTTCATAGTGGTTGTTGAACTCCACGCGCATCTTATCCAGTTTCAAATTGATTTCATTAGCTGCCGGGGTACGTCCCGCTGCTTTAGCTGATTTTATATCCCATTTCTTTTCTTCTATTTCAAGTTTGGTACTGAACTCTACTTTCTCACCGTCAATGGTGATACGAACCATAATAGGTAATTTCCCATTCTTTAATGGAGCACCCTTTTTCAAATAAAATAAAACTCTGAATGTACTTCGCATAACTTTTGTTTTTTGGTTGCAAAATTAATCTCAACGTGTTGCAAATGAATTATTTATGCCAAGACACTTAACGGTATTATCGGAGACTTTTAAAGGAAATATTGAAAAACCGTCTTAGTGAATATATATCGGTTGCTATCGCTATCGGTTTATATTCAAATCGTTACTTTTATCAGATGTGTTTTTGATGGCCTAAACAGCGACAAATCAACGACATATCTACGAAATCGTTACTTTTTTTGGCGTTTACTTTTTGGGTAACGATTAAGAAACGTTTTTTGTCTGTAAGATGGCTTTTAGGGGAGTATTGGGTTGTCGTAGGGATAACAAAAAAACAGCCCTAAATCCATGATTTAGAGCTGATTTACTTACTTTTGACACTTTGTTGTCTTAGTGTATCTGCGGTGCGTACGGGACTCGAACCCGTGACCCCATGCGTGACAGGCATGTATTCTAACCAACTGAACTAACGCACCATTATTTCATTCTTTCGTTGCTATCTCTCTCGATTGCGGTTGCAAAGGTAGACAAAATTCTTATATCTGCAATAGCTTGAAAGAAAAAAAATCATCTTTTTTTTAACATAGCTTGATTATAAGAGATTTATGTTACCTTTGCAAAACTAAATTAATATTGAAATCATGAGAAATACTCCTATTGAACGTAAGTTGATAGATGAAACTATCGCAGATTTTCATATCACAGACTTTGCCAAAGCAACCATCCGTGAAGTAAAAGCCATTGCAGCCAATGCCGAAGCGGCATCGGGTGTAGAATTCATAAAAATGGAAATGGGTGTACCCGGACTCCCCCCCTCAGCCGTCGGCGTAAAGGCCGAGGTGGAGGCATTGCAGAATGGTATTGCCAGCCTCTACCCGGACATTAACGGACTTCCCGCCTTGAAAGAGGAAGCAGCACGTTTTATCAAAGCCTTTATCAATGTAGATGTAGCCCCCGAAGGTTGTGTACCAGTTACCGGCTCCATGCAAGGAACTTTCGCTTCATTCCTCACATGTAGCCAGTGCGATGAGAAAAAGGATACCATTCTCTTCATCGATCCCGGTTTCCCGGTACAGAAGCAGCAGTTGGTCGTGATGGGACAGAAATATGAAACCTTTGACGTATATGACTACCGTGGCGACAAGTTGAAAGCGAAGCTGGAAAGTTACCTCAGCAAAGGCAATATCTCTGCCATCGTCTATTCCAATCCCAACAACCCCAGCTGGATTTGCCTGAAAGAAGAAGAGTTGCGCATCATCGGCGAACTGGCAACCCAATATGACGTCATTGTGTTGGAAGACCTCGCCTACTTTGCCATGGACTTCCGCCAAGACTTGAGCAAACCGTTCCAAGCGCCTTACCAACCTTCTGTAGCACACTATACGGACTATTACGTGCTGCTCATTTCCGGTTCCAAAGCTTTCAGCTATGCCGGTCAACGTATCGGTGTCAGCTGCATTTCGGACAAACTGTATCATCGGGCCTATCCCGGGTTGACACAACGCTACGGCGGCGGCACCTTCGGCACAGTATTCATCCACCGCGTACTCTATGCGCTCTCCTCCGGCACCAGCCACTCTGCGCAGTATGCTCTTGCCGCCATGCTTAAAGCAGCCAATGAAGGTCAATACAACTTCCTTGATGAAGTGAAAGTATACGGTGAGCGTGCCCGCCGCCTGAAAGAAATCTTCTTGCGCCACGGTTTCCACTTGGTATACGACAATGATTTGGGTGATCCCGTTGCCGACGGTTTCTATTTCACCATCGGTTATCCGGGCATGAGTAGCGGAGAACTTGCGCGGGAACTAATGTACTACGGTGTAAGCGCCATTTCGCTGGTGACCACCGGAAGCCATCAAGAAGGATTGCGTGCCTGCACTTCCTTTATCCAAGACCATCAGTACGACCAGTTGGACGAACGTATGGCGATTTTTGCCGAGAATCACCCCATCCAATAAAAAATATCCCTATATAAATAAGGTATCTCTACCAGTTGATGCCGGTATCCCACCACAATCGGGTACCGGCATTGTCATCCCCACCCAGTGCCTCTACCAAAGCGGCATACTGCTCGGCATTCTCCGTCTTCAGTCCGCCGGGAAAGTTCAGACGGCGAATCATTGTCTCAGTATCTATGCACCCGTCTTTACTGTGATTAAAGCGTACGGGGAATAGCCGGGGATACCCCGTCCGGCGCTGTTCAGCCCAAGCCTCACACCCTTCGGGAAACATGGCAATCCATTTTTGGGTAATAATCTTCTCCAGTTTCGTATCCCTATCCGCTGACTCCAGCCAGCGTGGCGAAACTTGGCAACGGGCGGTAATATCATTCTCCATATCGTAGGTATCCACAAAATCGGCAGGCAACAAGTCGCTCTCCAGATAAGCGTCGGACTGCAAGATGCCATACTGACGGAAAGAAGCCATTACCCCTTCTTCATAGCAGGTTTTCGCCGACTCATCGGTCCATCCCCGTAGGGCAGCCTCGGCACGCAGGAACCAGACTTCTGCTGCCGGCATCAACACTGCATCAGTCTGCTGAGTGACTTTCAATTTTGAGAGTGTATTATAATAGTTATGTGCAAAGCATGTACCCTGACGAATGCCGCGATACTCGCCTGCAAACTGTTCATTCTGGCAAGTGGCAAAATAGATTTCACGACGGGGATCTTCATATCCGTTCAGTATGGACTCCATCGGCGCTCCCATATAAGCTTCATTCCAAACAAGGTTTATCTCGCCCAACGGATTGGTATATCCACTCGCCGTGGAAACCGCCACCGACTCGTCCGCCTCCCGAATGACTCCGTATTCATTATCCATCGCTTTACGGAATTCCGTTTTTGCCTTCTCCGGACTGGCTACCGCAATGCGCATGGCAAGCCGCATCCGCAACGAATTGGCAAACTTTATCCAAGAGTCATAATCACCGTCCAACAACATATCGAAACGCGCAAACTCCGAAGCTCCCGGATGCTCGACAATATAATCGGAAAGTACAGCAACAGCCGTATCGAGTTCACAGAAAAAGGCACTATAGACCTCTTTCTGCGTGTCAGGCATATAACGGGCTTCGGGATCGGCAAAATGACTATACACAATAGGGCCGTAATAGTCCGTGACACGGTGCATCACTTCCACCTTCAGTATCTTGGTAATGCCGAAAAAGGCAGGCATACGGTCACGTGTGGCATTCTCCGACTGATATATCTGCGGGAAAACATACTCATAGGTATGTCCCCACATGGCGCTGTTCCATCCATCCTGCAAGTTGTAGTCCGAATTGTGCGAACCTCCATTCAGAGGCTTGGCATCGTGCATGTAACCGCTGAACATGTCGGCATTCAAATTCTGGGTCAATTGAAAAGGCCAGTTCTTCCCCTTTCCGTAGTCGTAATTGAAATAGATGCCTTGCTGGATGATTCCAAGACGGATGCCATGTTCGTTATAGTCGGCCTGCAAGTTCTCGTCCGTCACACCGGACTTGTCCGTATTGATTTCCTTAAAGTCTCCCGTACAAGCCAGAAACACGAAAACCATGCCAATCAGTACTATAATCCTCTTCATATCAAGTCTCCCTCCCCCTCTTAAAATTCACACTTCAAAGAAAATCCCCAACTACGCGTGGTAGGCATACCGTAGACTTCAATTCCCTGGTTATCATTGCCCGTAGAGAGTACCAGGTCAGGGTCGAAAGGCGCCTTTTTGTAGAAGAAGAACAAGTTGCGTCCCGAAAAGGACAGTTGTGCCCGCTTGAGGACTTTGGTCTTTTCCATCCAGGCAGCAGGCAGTTGGTAGCCCACGGACAGCTCACGCAGCCTGATGTTCGTGGCATCATACATATAATATTCCGTCACCCCGGCCCGTCCGCCTACAACATTCTTATAAAATCCTTTCACATTATCTATCCGGTTACCTTCAAGCATTACATAACCTTTGTCTCTGGCCCGGGCCGTGACTTCAGAAACGCCATACATATCCATATCCGCCTGCGTCTGGGACAAAATATCGCCTCCAAAGCGACAATCCACCAGAAAATAGAAAGAAAAATTCTTGTAAGACAGCATATGATTCCAGCCCAGCATCAGTTTTGGATTGGCATTGCCCACTTTCACCGTATTGCCATCACCTTCCACCAAAGGCATGCCGGTATTGTCTCCTTCCGTGCCGTAAACGATATTGCCCGCATCGTCACGTACAAAAGCTTTTCCGTAGATGTCACCGATAGAGCCCCCTTTCACCAATTTCATGGCATAACTGGACGAGAAGCTGGTAGGACCGTAAAGAAACTCCTTCAGCGCTTCGTGCAGTGAAATTATCTTGTTGCGGTTGGTGGAGAAGTTCACCTCTGTTTTCCACTTGAAATGGTTTGTCAGCAAAGGAACGGCATCCAATGAAATCTCCCACCCCACATTCTGTATATCACCCGCATTGACATAACGGTAGGCATATTTATCGCCCGACAGAGTAGGAAGCTTGAAGAACTGGTTCCGGGTATTCGTCTTATAGAAAGTGGCATTCAAACCAATGCGGTTCTTTAAAAAACGCGCTTCTATACCCGCCTCAAAGGAGTGCGTCATCTCCGGTTCCATATCCTTGAACGGCGCGGCATCACTTGCCAGGAACTCTCCGCCCGCCGTGATATGCGAGGAAGGATTTGTGATGAACATGGGAATATCATTGCCCACCATGCTGTATGCCCCCCTTATCTTTGCCAGTGACACCCATTGGGGTAAAGTCATCAGCTTATTGAATATCAGCGAAAATCCCACGGAGGGATAGAAGAACCCGCTTTTCTCATGAGATGTATAAGCCAGCGTGGAAGACCAGTCATTACGGGCCGACAAATCAAGATAGACAAACTCGTTGTAGCCCAGTTGTGCCGTCGCAAACAAGGACTGCAATTGGCGCCGCGCATCAATCTTCTGGTCCAGCCCGGCAGAACCATTCATGATGATATTGGCCAGATTGAACACATTGGCATATTTCAGCGAAGCTGTTTTAGAGTCATAGCGGGTGGAGTTCACAGTCTTGTCATTGATACTGACACCGAGCGCCGCGTTGAGAGAGAATGCATCCCACTGCTTTTTCATCATCAGTATGGCGTCTCCGTAATATTGGGTTTCCTGATAGTCCATCTCGATATAACGCCCATTGGCTCCCGCCAACGCCGGAGCGGTAGAGGCATAGAACTGCTGGCGCACCTTGTCGTTAATATAGTCTACATTGCCACGGGCCTGCAGGCTTAACCAATCGTTTATCTTCAGATTGGCGGATAAGGAGACTATGACATGCATGCGGTTCTCCTTGCTCAATATGCGATTGGTAATCCAGTAGGGATTCTGCTCAAAATCCTCGTAGGAGGTATGCCAATTCTGTATGTTCAAGTTTCTACCCTCATCATAAACCTCGAAGTTCTCCTTATAATAAGCAATATCCTCACCCCGTGGAAAACGGTAGAGCCCCACCAAAGGATTCATGTAGAAACCACCCACGGTAGGCTTGTTCTTCACCACCTGGCGCATCAGGTTCATACTGCCATCTAACTTCAGACGGGAATTCAATAGAACGGAAGTCTCTCTGAAAGTGAGGTTGTGCTTCGAAAGGTTATGTTTCCCAATGATGCCATGCCCCGTAGTATTAGCATAGGAGAAATAGTTCTGCAACTTCTCATTGCCGTGACTCAAGGAGATGGAAGTTATGGAGGTGACACCAGTAGAGAAGAAGTCTCTCAGATTATCGTATTCGGGAAGGTTTGCCCGTTCTCCCCAACTGTCCACACCGTCACTTACTCCATAGCGGTTCTGCATCTTGGGTAGCGCAAAAGCATTGTCGAACATTAGGCTCGTCGAGAAAGAAACACTGCGCTGCCCGTGCGACTGCCCCTTCTTTGTAGTAATCAGTATCACCCCATTGGCAGCCTGGCTACCATACAAAGCTGCCGCGGGAGCTCCTTTCAGGATACTGATACTCTCTATATCTTCAGGATTCAGATTGGAAATGCCGTCTCCTCCGTCACGGTTGCCGGCATTGGCCGTTCCGCCTATGGCAGAGTATGCTTGCTCGGAAGTGGAGTTCAGAATGGGAACACCGTCTATCACATACAGCGGTTGGTTGTCACTCGCCACCGAACGGATTCCACGGATACTGACTTTGGCTGAGGCTCCCAGACCGGAAGAAACCTGATTGACACGCACACCTGCCGACTTGCCGGTCAACGAAGTAATTAAGTTGGGCATTTTTACTCGCGTCAACTCCTCGTTTTTTATTAAATCTGTGGCGTAAGAAAGAGAATTTTCTTTCTTTTCGATACCCAAAGCGGTAACAATAACGTTATCCAGCTCTATCATATCTTCTCTTAGTGTGATATGAAAGGTCGAATGTCCTTCCACCTCAATATCCTGGGACATGTAGCCGATAAACGAAACACGAAGCACTGCATTATCGGCAACCACCAGAGTGAATTTTCCTTCCGAATCCGCTATCGCACCATTGGCAGTTTCTTTCTCTTGAATAGTGGCACCGGCCAACGGAAACCCGCTTTCATCCAGCACACGGCCACTTATCGTCACTTTAGAAAGCTGTATTTCAGAATGTCCCGGACGCTGCATACGCTCCATAAAATCCTCCGGGCAATCCGTCCATCCTATAGAAAACAGCCCTAAAATTAACGTATATAATGTAGTATATTTCATTGCATTAAATTGCCAATTACTTGCAAACTTAAGTATTTTCTCCGAATAAAAAAAGCCATAAAATCTGAGAAAAGAAACTTTTAAAATGAAAAACAGCGAAGAACTTTGGTTTATTGTGGAATATTATGTATATTAGGGGCATGTATAGCAATATAAATCTATTCAAGATAGAAACAAACCATGTGGTTCCTGCCCAGGGAAAGGTCTTGATTTCCGAACCCTTTTTGTGTGACCATATGTTTGGACGATCCGTCATTCTACTGGTGGACCATACACATGACGGCACAATGGGACTGGTTCTGAACAAACCGCTCCCCCTATTCTTGAATGATGTGCTGAAAGACTTCGACTGCCCGGAAAGTATACCTATCTATAAAGGAGGACCACTCAGCACAGATACATTGTTCTATCTGCACACGCTCGAGGGTATTACCGGAGCGCTGTCCATCGGCAAAGGCTTCTACCTGAACGGTGACTTTGAAGCCATTAAAAACTACATCATGCAGGGAAATCCCGTTCAAGGCAGAATCAGATTCTTCTTGGGATACTCCGGCTGGGAGTACGAACAACTGGGCCGGGAAATTGAAGAAAACACCTGGCTGGTAGGCAAAGAAAACATCAGTTCGCTAATGAACGAGGCGGCCAGCGGCACACTCTGGAAGAAGGCATTGTGCAAGCTGGGAGCAAAATATGAAATATGGTCGCGTTTCCCTCAGATTCCAACGCTCAATTAGTGCTTCGGAGAAGTTGCAACAGCACGACATCCTTATAGCATCCTCCTACGCGCCACCACTCCTTCAAAAGCCCGCAACGCACAAAACCGCAGGATTCAAAAAGGCGGATACTTGCCTCATTATCCACCGAGATATGGACTATCAACTGTTTCAGATACAAGAAACTGAAAACATAGTCGCACAGCAAACGCAGCGCTTCCTTGGCATAACCATTGCCCTGATACTCCTTCCGTATGGCAATGCCCACCTCTCCCCGGGCATGCATGGGAGAAAACTCTGTAATATCGATGGTACCTATCACCACATCATCCTCTGCACGTACAATCATCATACGCAGCTGGCGGTCGGCAAACATATCGCACTCGGAATTCTCAATATATTGTTTCAAGACAAATCTGGAATAGGGCACGGTGAAGTTCGTCACATCCCAAGTCTGGGAATCATTCTCCATGGCATACATCACTTCCAGATCTTCCGGCTCCATAGCACGGAGACGCACCCTTTCACTGCAGAAATAAGATTTATTCATATCTTCCAGTCGGTTACATTTCTTCTTCTTTATTGATATGCAGTTCTTTACGCAGGCGTCCCTCACCCGGCAGGCAGAACAGAGAAGCCGTCAGTCCTATCAGTGCACACAGTGCACCCGTACTGCTCAACATGATATAATAGGTGAAAAAGCCTGCAAGCACCGGTATGGCAAGCAATGCCAGCCGCACGCCACTCCACAGCGCATAGAGACGGAGGGCTTCGGGAAGCGTCACTACATCTATTTTCCGGATTAATACCCATGAAAAGAGTTTCAAGGCTATGGGTACGCAAGAGGCAGCCAGCAGAATGGTTACTGTCTCAGCCATATAGGTGGCACGTACATCTCCGGCATACATACCTACCCATCCGCCTCCGGTTTCTCCAAGTAGAACGAGCAGGATGGGAAGCATCCAGAAATAGGCAAAAGTTGTTCGGACACGCGCTGCGGTCTTCTTTATTTGTTCTTCCATTTAGTAAATTGATAGTGGATAATGAATAATTGATAATGGCCCAAACAATCAGGCAGTTCCGGAAAATGGAGTGCGGTTCACAATACTGCGTCCCAGAGTCACTTCATCCGTATACTCCAATTCGTCGCCGATGGAAATGCCACGGGCTATGACAGAGAGCTTCACGCCCAGTTTTTCCAGCTTGCGGTAGATATAAAAGTTGGTGGTATCTCCCTCCATCGTCGTGCTCAGCGCAAGAATCACTTCATTGATGCCGCCGGCGGCTACCCGCTGCACAAGGCTTTCTATCTGCAAGTCTCCGGGGCCAATGCCATCCATCGGCGAGATGACACCTCCCAGCACGTGATACAAACCACGGAACTGTTGTGTGGCTTCCACAGCCATCACATCGCGGATGTTCTCTACCACACAAACCACAGAAGCGTCCCGTTGCGGACTGGAACAGATGCGGCACGTCTCCGTATCTGATATATTATGGCATACCTTGCAATATTTCACTTCATGCTTCAGCGTCACGATGGCATTGCCGAACGCTTCCACCACTGCCGTATCCTGGCGGAGCAGGTGAAGAACCAGCCTCATAGCCGTCTTGCGTCCCACTCCGGGCAACTTGGCAAACTCATTTACCGCCTTCTCCAATAATGTAGAGGGAAACTGTCCATTCATACTTAAAATTCTCCTATTGGCCACAAAGATAGTGCAAACCGAATGCAGAATAAAATGAACTCGTTCATTTTTTATGCTGAGGTGCAGCCTATCTTCGCTTTCTGGGCAAAGATAGTGCAAACTTATGAAATTAGTGCTACCTTTGCCACACGTAAAACCCCAAAAAGGCAACAAAATGGATATTACAAACGCTGAATTCGTCATCAGTAACACAGACGTGCGGAAATGCCCCGCAGGCACATTTCCCGAATATGCTTTCATCGGACGCTCCAACGTAGGAAAATCCAGTCTCATCAATATGCTGACCGGGAGAAAAGGGCTTGCCATGACCTCTGCCACACCGGGAAAGACCATGCTCATCAACCATTTCCTCATCAACAAGAGCTGGTACATTGTAGACCTTCCGGGATACGGCTATGCCAAACGGGGACAGAAAGGGCAGGAACAAATCAAACGTATTATAGAAAGTTATATACTGCAACGCGAACAGATGACTTGTTTGTTTGTTCTTATAGATAGCCGGCTGGCTCCCCAAGCCATCGACCTCGAGTTTACGGAATGGCTGGGCGAGAACGGCGTACCCTTTGCCATCGTCTTCACAAAGGCCGACAAACTGAAAGGCGGCAGACTGAACACCCACATCAACGAATACCTGGAACAGTTGAAGGAACAGTGGGAAGAGCTGCCTCCCTACTTCATCACCTCTTCTGAAAACCGCATGGGACGGAAAGAGCTGCTGGACTATATCGAAAGTATCAACAAAAGCCTGAATAGCAAACAATAGACATAAGTAAAATGAAAAGATTAGTTTTTTGGCAACTGTTTGTTGCCGCACTACTGCTGACCGGCAATAGTCACGCACAATCCATCAAGGATTTGTTCAACAAAGAAAATATAGAGAAGGCGGTAAATGCCGTGACCGGCAAGTCAACAGCGGATATGACCGGCACTTGGTCGTATACCGGCTCCGCCATTGAATTCGAATCGGACAACCTGCTGCAGAAAGCCGGCGGTGCCGTTGCCGCCACAGCCGCAGAAAAGAAACTGGACGAACAGCTTGCCAAAGTAGGCATCAAAGCCGGGCAAATGTCATTCACATTCAACGCCGACAGCACATTCAGCGCCAAAGTAGGGCAAAAGAGCATGAAGGGAAGCTACTCCTACAATGCATCCACCCAAAAGGTCAACTTGAAATTCGCCAAGCTGATAGGTATGAATGCCAAGGTCAACGCTACCTCCACAACTATGGACCTGCTGTTCGAATCGGACAAGCTACTGAAACTGATAACCTTCCTCTCCAGCAAAAGCAGCAACTCCACTCTGAAGAGTATCGGCTCGCTGGCCAACAGCTACGACGGAATGATGCTCGGATTCTCATTACAGAAACTGTAACAACAACTTCCATACAACAAAAAAATCCCGCAAGCACCGAACAATGCTTGCGGGATTTTTTTATCTGAAAAGAGCGGAAAACGAGACTCGAACTCGCGACCCTAACCTTGGCAAGGTTATGCTCT
>OGEM01000223.1_pt1 | contig 49452 bp, 36 predicted proteins | sample 1570741 | NCBI WGS metagenome assembly OGEM01 (sample SAMEA2582141, study PRJEB24529) | metagenome | biome: Human gut stool | place: China | collected 2011
CTTTCCTAATCCCACGAGTAAAAACAGCCTTTGATGAATGGCAGGTCTTCTGACTTACTCCATATCCTGAAGCCTTCCCGATGTTTCAAATCCGACACCAGTGGCAAAAGATGTTTCCAAGATATATAAACGGAGCTTCACAGCAGCGGGACTGTTTGGGACTTACACCCAATTCCCTTTTAATCCGAATGACGAGAATCTTCATCCGAAACCAATTCTGGACAAAGATAAAGAAAAAAACAGAGCGGGGAAGAATAATCAATAAGAAATGTAAAATACAATCCCATTCAGCATCTTCCATCATTGACATTTTGACATTCTGTCATCTTGTATTTTCTATGTGGCTTGTAGCGCATTTTTCGGAGTCTGCCCCAGGCTTCTCCGGAAAAAGTGCCGTATTTACAATTCTCCAAAAACAAAAGAACATTCGTGAACATATCTTCTAAGCAAATTAAAATATATCCACTGTATTTTGTAGCATAAAGCATATAAATAACTGATATTACAATCCAAACGATTAATCCATCCGAGCATCGAGACGGAGTCAACCAGCATAAGAAACAGAGCTTTTAATGCCTCTTTTTAGAGTGTTAACCTCACCCGGATACAATGTTAACTTCCTCTGAACGCAATGTTAACTTCCTCCGAATAGGATGTTAACTTCATATAAAGACAATATTAACTTCCTAAAGGCAAGAAATCGATCATCTCTGATCATCCAAAGTATATTTAATCACAAAACAGTCCGGATATCGTATACTAATGCCATATTTATGCGGACTACTTTTCTATTTCACACATATAGAATTCTTCCCTTGTTTTAAAAACAGAGTAAATCCCTTCTTTCTGCTACAAATAAGCAGTAAACCGCGTCCTTTTGACTGAAAGACATCCGCCTTTCCCAATATAAAAGGCTTCACTTCTCCGATATACCTATAAATAAGTATATTCTTTAATTTATTTCTATATAAACTAATAAATGTATATCTTTGCCCCCGCTTAGGTGATGCAGTCGAAGCATTCCGTTCGATGCATAAAAGGGAATCCGGTGAGAATCCGGAACAGTGCCCGCTACTGTGATGCCCATATACTCCGCATTCTGTTCAAAGGAGGAAAGGAAAGCATTTCTACACATACCACTGTCGATGCCGGAAGGCAAGGCGGGAAGGTTGCTTTCTAAAAAAGGGATAGTCAGGAAACCTGCCGAGCAGACATAGATAACAGTGCCGTCCCGGGGTCAGGAAGGCCGTTTATTAACACATTATTCAAAAACATCAATGGACAAAAGATGCTTACTGACCATTCTCTTGGGAGGATGTGCAGCGGTGGGTGCGTTTGCACAACAACACGCAACAGGCAAAGACAAAGAGATGACTGTGGACTTGAACCCTGTAGTTGTAACAGGTACCGGTACACACCAAAGACTGAAAAACACACCGGCTCCGGTGGAAGTAGTAACTGCCAATGAAATAAAGAAAGCCGGCATCACAGACTTTCAGCAGGCAATGACCATGCTGGTTCCTTCTCTTTCGTTCTCTACCAACTCAATGGGATCTTACCTGATGATGAACGGACTCTCCAATAAATATGTGCTGATTCTGATCAACGGACGTAAACTGACCGGAGACACCGCTAATAATATCGACCTCTCACGCATTGATATGAGCCGTGTGAAACGCATCGAAGTGCTGGATGGTGCCGGTTCGTCACTCTATGGCTCTGACGCCATTGCCGGTGTGATCAATATCATCACCAACGAACCGAAAGAACTGATGCAGGTGACTTCTACCACCCGATATGAAGATCATCGCCAACTGACACAAATGGTAAATGCGGATATTGCAACAGAAAAGTTCGGCTCATATACCTCCTATAAACACGAACAAAGTGCAGGATGGCAGAACAGCGATCTGGCATATGTTACTGATAAAAAAGGTAATGTATCGACAGTACCGACCGTATCAGCTACATCCAATGGTTTCCATTCTAATCTGGTAAACCAGAAATTCACGTTCGAACCGACTGAAAAGCTCTCTTTCTATGCTAACGGAGGATACTATTGGAAGTTGACGGACCGCCCTGTATACACAGCGGATATCGATGGAGGTTCCAAGTATGATCTACATTACGAATCGTATAACTTCGGTTTGGGAGGACGTTACAAAATCAACAAGCGTTCTTCCATCCAACTCGATTTGATGAATGATAACTATATGCAGAACTACAAATATACTGTAGCTGACGATAAAAATAAGATTGCTATTGGAGATTACGCCAAAACCAAAGAGCAGCACTTTTATGATGCAGAGCTAAAGGGAATCTTCAACTTTGCCAAAAACAACATGACGGTACTGGGAGTGGATTACCGCTCTGAAAGCCTGAATCGTCCCAGTGCAAGGGTGGACAAGTCAGTGTATACGGCATCTGCTTATGCGCAACACGAAATCAAGTTATGGAACTGTTTGACCGGTATTGCCGGCGTACGCTATGATTATCACGAGCTGGCAGGCGGACGCTTCACTCCGAAGGTGGCTGTGATGTATTCAGTAGGTGCTTTCAATATTCGTGGTACTTACTCCACCGGTTACCGTGCCCCCGGTCTGGACGAACTTTATTATTATATGAATAAAGGTACAACTATCACTCAAGGTAATAAAGATTTAAAAGCAGAACACAGTAATTATTATTCTGTAAATCTGGAATACAATACAAACCGCCTGAATGTTTCTGTTACCGGTTATTTGAATTATATCGGAGATATGATCAATTCTACTACATACAAACTAGCAGATCTTCCTAACGGTGAGGAATTACGTGCAGCAGCCCAGAAAGAATTTAACCTGACAGATGCCGAGACCAAAAAACTCGCCAATTACAAACTTTATGGTAACCTCGACAAAGGTGTTGTCAGAGGTTTTGAAGTAAACGCAGCCACCAACCTCGGCGCAGGCTTCAGCCTGAACGGAAACTATGCTTACGCTTATGCACGTGGCAAGAGTGTGGACGGTATATGGGGTAACATAGACCGCTCGGTACGCCACACCGGAACCGTAGCAGGAAACTACACACATGCATGGAACGACTATATGCTGAACGTAAATATCAACGGTCGTTTCCAAAGCAAACGCTTCCACCCGGGACATAGCTACGGTGACGCTCCGGGCTATGGCGTATGGAACTTGAATGTGAAACACTCACTGACAGGTTTCCAACACTTGGGACTGGACTTCGGTATGGGCCTCGACAATATTTTCAACAAACGTGATACCCGTCCTAACGGTGTGAACTACGCACTCCTCTCTCCGGGACGTATGGCATATGTAAGTTTAACCCTTCGTTTTAAGAAATAAACAATGAAAACATATATTCTCTCTTTATTCTTGTTAGTTTCCCTCTTCTGCTCTGCGCACGAAGGGGGGAACTTCGTGGCCTCCGATATGCTGGCCGGCATGCAGCCGGGTGATAAAGCCGCCTTGCTTATGGTACACTTCGGCACTACCTATGATGACACCCGCACCAAGACGATCGATGCCATCAATGCGAAAGCCAAAGAAGCATTTCCGCAAATGGAAATGTGTGAAGCTTATACCTCACGTATCGTAATGCGCCGCCTCAAAGCTCGTGGTATTGAAAAACCTAATCCGCTGGAAGCGCTGCTGAAACTTCTCGGAGATGGCTATACACACGTCATTGTGCAAAGCACCAATATCATAGAAGGCGTTGAAATGGAATCATTGAGGCGTGATGTTGCTTCAGTAGCCCGTTTTTTTAAAGAGATCCGGGTAGGTAACCCGCTGCTCTATTCGGTAGAAGATGCTGAGGCAGTAGTAGATATCCTCGGTGCAGGCAAACCGGAAAAAGGAAGTGTAGTACTTGTGGGTCATGGAACCTACACTCCCAGTACCGCCACTTATGCAATGATCGACTACATGCTGAAAGCCAAAGGATTAAAAAACTTTCATGTAGGCACTATCGAGGGTTATCCTACTTTCGACACCATGCTTCAGCAACTCAAAGATAACAAAACGAAACAGGTTACGCTGGTTCCGTTCATGTTTGTGGCAGGTGATCACGCCAATAACGATATAGGCGTCGACTGGAAAGAAGCCCTTGAAAAAGAAGGTTTGAAAGTAGATGTACGTATGCAGGGGTTGGGCGAAATACCCGCCATCCAGCAACAGTTTATCGATCATGCCCAATTTATGCTAAAGCATAAGATGGTGGATATAATGAAGAAAAAAGCCAAATATGCAAAAGACAAAGACGAATGAAAAGAATCATATTAGCTGCATTGGGGAGTGCTCTATTACTTCCCTCACAGGCACAACAGAAAAATAAAGAATATACTAACTTCAACGATTCTGTATTTTCAATCAACGAAGTAGTAGTGGCAACCAACTACAGACGCAAGACCGATGCTTTGAAACTGGATGTTCCGGCAAAGTTCATTCCTATTTCAACCAACTCCATTACTTCCGGAATGCTTGAGAAACGAAACATCCGGGATATACAGGAAGCCTCCCGCTTCCTTCCCGGTGTGCGCTTTCGTACCTCTTACGGAGCGTTTACCCAATTCTCAATCCGTGGATTCGATAATTCTGTAATCATGGTAGACGGAGTACGTGACGAACGCTCGTCTATTGACAACTCTTATCCGTTCATGGATTTATCGGCTGTGGAAAGCATCGAACTGTTAAAAGGTCCGGCTTCAGTACTCTACGGACAATCCGCTGTGGGTGGTGTCCTTAATATTGTTCGCAAGGCTCCTGTAAGCAAGCAAAGTGTCTATGCCCGCCTGGCTTATGGCAGTTACTATAACAAGCAGGCCACAATGGCTTTGGGCGGTAAACTGATAGGACCATTGAACTACCGTGCCAGCGTCAATTGGCAGGATCAGGAAGGATGGAGAAGCAATGCTACCAAACGTCTCTCCGGCTATCTGGCCTTAGGAGGGCATTTGACAGAAAATGACGAATTGGATATCCGTATCGGAGCTAACCGCGATTTCTATCCGACAGAAATCGGTTTACCTCCCACAATGTCTTATGACATCCTCTCAGCCACAGACGGCAGCAAATATCTGAGTAAGGGGGATGCCCTGCCCGGACTGAACAAGAAAGCCCGCTACAACAGTGAATCGGACTTTATGTACAACCGTGGTTTCAATGCTTCTGCCATGTATAAGCACACATTCAGCGAAGCTTTCAAATTGATGGAGAAATTGTCTTATACCTATGACGACATAGACTACTTCGGTACCGAATCACTGGACTACCTCACAAGCGACCGTCCCATCTATGATCATTATTACATGACCAAAGACAAACAGGGCAATGATACCAAAAAGTATATCTGCCTGGACTCCATCTACTACAGTTACCCGCTACGCTTTTCACATATCGCTAAAACTGTGAACAATCAATTGGAGGCAAGCGGAAAGTTCTATACGGGAGACGTTGCACACAACTATTTGGGCGGTTATTCTTTTGTATCCTTGATGCGTGACTCTTATATGGCCTATGGCAATGGAAGCACCGGAGCCACCGGTCCCGGAACCACAGGACATGGCTCGGTATACAACCCTCACAGCATTGGTTGGATGGAAGCTCCTTTCAGATTTGTTACTGCACAGAAAACATTTACCCACGGATTTTATCTGCAAGACTTGGTGGAATTCAGTGATAAACTGAAAATGATGCTGGCCGGACGTTACGATCTTTTTATGTATAAGACTGCTAACCTGAACACCAGTGACGGAGGACGCCATTATGATAAACCGGATGACGATGCTTATAATAAAATAACCAATGGTGCCTTCACCTTCCGTGCCGGATTGGTATATCTGCCTATTGAAAAACTATCTGTTTACGGTTCATACGGTACTTACTTCAAGCCTATCCGCGCATTTTATGACGCTAACACCATTTATATCGACAAGGATGGAAAAGAGTTCACTCCCGTAAATGGTAAAGAGGTATTCAAGCCGGAGAAAGGTTTCCAGGTAGAAGTGGGTGCACGATACGAGATCACACGTACATTGCAGACTAACGTAAGTTTGTTCTATATCAATAAGGATAATATCCGCCAGACTCTTGCCAACAAAGGCGATATTGCCAACGGCGTAGAACTGGACAAGAAAGTTGTGGGACAAGTAGGCAGAATGGATTCCAAAGGATTCGATATTGACATTACCTGGAGTCCCATCTACAACTTGTCGATGAGCGCCGGATACGGATATACCGATGCAAAGGTACGCGATTTAGCCGACAACCCTTATATGCCGACCACTTCAAGCAAAGGCAAACAATATGCCTACATTCCTAAAAACACATTCTATGCTTTTGGCGCTTACACCGTATCCAAAGGCGTGTTAAAGGGACTGGGAGTAAACTTTTCTACCAGTTTTCAGGACAAAGTATACCGCAACTCGGATAATACGAGCTCGTTCGATGCTTACTGGCTGACCGACCTCGGTTTCTCTTATACATTAAAGAGCAATGTGCGCCTGGGAGTCAACATCAATAATCTGTTCAATAAAGAATACTGTAATCAGGCACTTGGTAATCAGTTAATACCAAGCATGCCTCGTAACTTCATGCTTTCCGCATCTTATACTTTATAATGATGATCACGAAATTCATGTATACCATTCACAGGGTACTGGGCACACTGCTCAGTATCCTGTTTTTAGTTTGGTTCCTATCGGCTTTTGTCATGATGTACCACGGATTTCCACGTGCATCACAAGCTGAAAAATTAGAAAAGCTGGAGCCTCTGTCTCCTTCTCTGCCTTCTGTCAGTGAAATTACTTCTCGCCTGCCCGAAGGAGAAAAAGTTAAGGGAATCCGTTTAGACCGATACCTCGGACAAACCATATTCCATATCCGTACGGACAAAGGTGAACACAATCTTCCGGCCGACTCCGTTCAGGCACTTCCGGTTATAGACGGAAGCCGCATCCACCGGGTAGCCTCTCTATGGTGTAACGCACCGATAGACAGAATCGATACTTTGAACCGACTGGATCAATGGATACCCTTCGGCGGTCTGAAAAGAGAGTTTCCCATCTATAAATTTCACTTTGCCGACACAGAAAAGCACCAGCTATACATTGGTTCGCAAAGCGGAGAAGTCTTGCAGTTCACTACCCGTAACGAACGTTTCTGGGCATGGCTGGGAGCCATTCCTCATTGGGTTTATTTTACTTGGCTCCGCCAAGATGCCGCTTTATGGAGCATTACGGTAATCTGGTTATCCGGTATCGGATGCCTGATGACTATTGCCGGATTGTGGGTAGGTATTGATGTATGGCGTCGATCACGAAAGCAAAAAGGAAAATTCTCACCCTATCGTAAAAAGTGGTATCACTGGCATTATGTAACGGGAATTGTTTTTGGACTTTTTGTTCTGACATTCTGTTTCAGCGGTATGATGTCACTGGCGGAAGTGCCGGCATGGATCAGCAAACCGGTATTGGACAGGAACCCCACACGGGAAATAAAGAAGGGAGCACCCAAACCGGATCAGTATCTATTGGATTATCGGCAAATACTAACCGAATATCCGGACGTACGCCAGGTGGAATGGAGTAATTTCCGTTCAAAACCCTACTACATAGTAAAACGGAGTGAAGGAGATCTGTACATCGATGCCTCCGACTCTCTGCCCCATCCGTTGAATTTGGACGAAAAACAGGTTACTGACGCAGTAAGGACAATCCATGGGGACAGCATCCATCTGAAGGTCGAATTGATTGATAAATTCGAAACTTACTACCGCGACATGAGTAGGATGTATCGCGACCGCAGTTTATTACCGGTATGGAAAATCACAGTAGACGATCCCGACCACAGTTGTTATTACATTCATCCGGAAACAGCCACAGTCCGATACGTCAATAGCACTGCCCGTTGGAAATACTGGATGTATACCGCTTTGCACAGACTACGCATACAAGGACTGAACTCCTCTCCTACACTTCGTAAAAGTGTACTGTGGGTATTGCTGCTTGGCGGCACGGTTTGTTCATTAAGCGGAGTTGTACTCGGAGTGAGATATATCGAACGAAAATGCAGAAAGAAAACAAGAAGATAACATGAAAGTATTGACCTTATTTCGTCATAAAAGAACACTGTACATAGCCGGAAGCGTATTGCTTCTGGCTATTGCCTTTACTATCGGCTACCGCTATTGGATGGCCCCGACACGGATCCTGATTGTCAATCCGCTACCGGCACAAGCTGCCGACATAGTATTGAACAACGATAGCCGGAATATAGAAGTTACTTGCATACAAACCGAAAAATTGGAGTCCTTTAAGGGCTATGATGCCGTAGTTCTCTATGGACGCAGCCTCAACCTGAACGATCGACAAATGAAGGAGGCGGAACGTGCCGCATCGGCCGGTATTCCACTTTTCACGATTTCACTGCGTAACTTCAATACAATTATCAACAGGAATATCACCCCTGAGCAGGAAGCCATGCTTATGCAATATTTCGGGGATGCCTGCCGACAGAATTACCGGAACGGATTACGTTATCTCCGACACATTGCCACACCGACACGCTGGAACATTGAAACTTTTGATGCCCCTCTTCGCCTGCCCAACAATCTATTTTATCATCAAGAATATGGAAAATACTTCGAGACTCAGAAAGCCCTTGAACAATACCTGCGTCAAAAAGGTATTTTCCATGAAAACGGACCTAAAATCGCTTTCATCTCCGGAGTCAGTTTTCCAATGGAAGGTAACAGAGCACATGTAGACACATTAATATCCAAAATGACACAAGCCGGATTTAATGTTTATCCCATAGCAGGAAAAGAAAAGCGGGAAGAGATGCTACGTTCTCTACATCCGGATGCATTGGTTTACCTTCCCATGGGAAGACTTGGAGATGATTCGCTGATTAACTGGCTGCATACCGAAAATATCCCCATTTTCAATCCTTTCCCCCTTATTCAGTCACGGGAAGAGTGGCTTGATCCGATGAAAACCATCAGTGGCGGAACCCTTACAGCTCGTGTCCTCGTCCCCGAAATAGACGGAGGAATGACACCTTTGTTAATTGCTACACAGAATTTACACAAAAGCGGATATTATCTGCACGAACCGGAAATGGAAAGAGTGGATAACTTCATCAGCCATGTACACAAATATCTGGATTTACGTACTAAACCCAACTCGGATAAACGCATCGCCATCTGTTACTTCAAGACACCGGGCAAAGATGCATTATTGGCCAGTGGAATGGAAGTGATTCCGTCACTTTACAACTTTCTGAAAAGGTTACGCACCGAAGGTTATGATGTCAGCGGGCTTCCTGCTACTGTCGAGGAGTTCGGCAAACAAATCTACCGGGATGGAGCTGTAATGGGTTCATACGCTGCCGGAGCTCAAGAAAATTTTCTACAGACAGCCCATCCGGTTTGGCTGACTAAAACACAGTATGAAAAGTGGGTACATGAAGCAATCGAACCAGATAAATACAAAGAAGTTACTGAACGTTACGGAGATGCTCCGGGCCATTTACTGACCGGAACAAACCCTCAAGGAGAAGCACAATTAGCCATTGCCTGCCTCCGCTTCGGCAACATCCTGCTTTTCCCTCAGCCCCGTCCTGCATTGGGGGACGATGATTTCAAACTCGTTCATGGCATGCCGGTCGCACCGCCGCACAGTTATCTGGCACCTTACCTATATGTACAAAAAGGGTTTCAGGCAGACGCGTTAATTCATTTCGGCACGCATGGCAACCTTGAATATACTCCAGGGAAAAATGTAGCCCTTTCTCATAATGATTGGGCAGATGCTTTGGTAGGTGACTTACCTCACTTCTATTATTATACTACCGGTAACGTAGGTGAAGGTATCATTGCCAAACGTCGCACTCATGCTGTGCTTGTCACCCACTTGACTCCTCCCTACGTGGAAAGCGGAATGCGTCAACGATACACTTCTTTACTGGAAGACATTCACAAAATACTTTCCGAAGACATAGAGAAAAACCGGACTTTGGGAATCCGCATAAAAAAAGAGGTCATAAAGTTGGGGCTACATCGTGACCTCAAATTAGATTCTGTATCCAGTCGTCCTTATACCGCCGAAGAACTGGAACGTATTGATCTATTTGCCGAAGAGATAGCCAATGAAAAAACGATTGGAGCTTATTATACCCTCGGTGAAACCTATTCTGCGAGAGACCTGCTTACCACCACACTTGCAGTCAGTGCCGATCCTTTAGCCTATCAAATGGCGAAACGTGATCGCGATAAAGGTAAAATTACGACCGAACAGTTACAAGATTTTGGCTACATCACCCATCACTATTTACCCATAGCCAAACAACGGTTAATCCCCTTGTTACAAAATCCGCCTAAGGATACCACAGGGATCGCCCCCGAATTGCAAGAGGCACTCCGTTATCATGCGCTTTTAGTTTCATCCACCGGTAACGAATTGAACGCCATGCTACGCGGATTAAAAGGTGGCACAGTATTTCCGGCTCCCGGTGGAGATCCGGTACTCAATCCGAATGTCCTGCCGACGGGACGGAACATGTATAGTATCAATGTAGAAACAACTCCGGGCATATTGTCATGGGAAGAAGGCAAACGATTGGCAGAAGCCACACTGAAAGCCTATCGTGAGAATCACAACGGAGAGTATCCACGAAAAGTAAGCTACTCTTTTTGGGCCGGTGAATTTATCACGACCGAAGGGGCTACGCTGGCACAAGTATTCTGGATGTTAGGCGTAGAACCCATACGCGACAAAATGGGACGTGTGGTCGATCTACGCTTAGTGCCTTCCTCAGAGTTAGGCCGGCCAAGAGTCAACGTCGTCGTACAAGTGTCGGGACAACTACGTGACATAGCGGGTTCCCGACTGACTATGCTAACCGATGCCGTTCGCCTTGCTTCGGCCGCAGACGACAAAGCATACCCTAATTATGTCTCTTCCGGTACACGCTTGCAGGAAAAACTGCTGGTAGAAAAAGGAATATCACCCAAAAGAGCACGTGAGATGTCAGTCATGCGTGTATTTGGTCCTGTCAACAGCGGATATAGTACCGGTATGATGGCATATACGGAAAAGAGTGACCGATGGGATCATGAATCGGAGTTAGTAGACGGATATCTGAACAATATGGGAGCCGCCTATGGTGATGAAGAGAGCTGGGGAGGTATGCAAAAAGACCTTTTTGCTTCCGCCCTTTCCGAAACTGATGTAGTGATACAACCCCGGCAAAGTAATACCTGGGGACCACTTTCACTTGACCATGTATACGAATTTATGGGAGGTCTGTCGTTGACAGTGAAGACACTGACCGGTAAAGAACCGGATGCCTTAATGGCTGACTATCGCAATCGAAACAACAAACGGATGCAGAATATCAACGAAGCAATCGCTGTAGAGGCAAGAGCTACCGTGCTCAACCCAACTTTCGCGAAAGAACGGATGAAAGGAGGTGCCACCACCGCGCAAATGTTCGGTGAAATATTCCGTAATATCTTCGGATGGCATGCCACCCGTCCATCGGCAATGGATAAAGAGATCTTCAACGATCTCTATAAAATGTACATTGTAGATGAAAACCATTTGGGTATCCGGGACTATTTCCAAAGAATTAATCCGGCTTCTTATCAGTCAATGACCTCAGTCATGCTTGAAAGTGCCCGGAAAGGATACTGGAAAGCGAGCGACGAACAATTGAAAGTAACAGCCCGACTACATGCGCAAATCACCCGCGAAGCCGGTGCCGCCTGTACAGAATTTGTATGCGATAACCGAAAGCTTCAGCAATTTGTAGAAGGTCACTTGGACAACAATGACTCTGAAAGTTATCGTCTGGTTATGCAAGAAGTCCATCAGGCAGGAAACGAAAAAGGAAAAGATATCGTATTGAAAGAGGAGAAACTCACGAAAACGGAAAACCGGAAAAAGAATGTGGTAAATGGCATCCTTACCGGCGTTATTGTTCTTTTAGTATTCGGTGGAGTAATATACCTGCTGAAACGTAAAAAATAAGCTTATGGAACATATCATTCATTTACTAATCGGTTTCATCGTTTTAAGTTTCCTTCTCAAAACCGGTTTCTATCCACGATGGGGAATCTGGTTGTCAGCACTTGTCTATACGGTTTTCCTTATTTGTATAGGTCCATGGGCTACGGAACAATCGCCAACAGAGATAAACTCTCTGCTGGCCTCTGCCCCACACATACTGACCCTTTCAGTATATGTCACGCTCGAAGCCTCAATAATGATCGCTTTTTGCTTCAACTGTTTTGCAGACACCTCAAAACAGCGGACACTTTTCCAACGGACAGTTACATACATATTGAATTTTTATCCCGGACTGCTAATGGCGGGCATACTAACCTATCTGCTTATACAGTTGTTCTTCGCTTTTCCGGGAGTCAGCTTCGGACTGATCACCGGCATCTCTTCAGTTGCTGTTTTTATACTGATATCCGGACTGAGCCTACTCTTGAAAAACATAGTAGGAGAACGGAAATTACGACTTGAAATACTCTTCATCACCAATCTGTTTATCGTACTGCTTAGTGTCGTTAGCACAGGAAACAACTAAAGAAATAACAATTATAAATATGGAAACAATATCAAATGCGCTTTTCTGGATATCCAACGGGCTACTTGTCCCGGTAGTAGTTCTGTTGTTACTATTCTTTGCGCGTGCTGTACTGCTTGCAGGCGGCTTCTTCGGAGAATTTTATCGTAGGGTACATACTCAAAAATCTCTTGCCGAGCAGTTGGAAGAACTGACTCCCGACAATATCGAAGAAAAAGCGGATTCCCTTACCGGAGACAGAAGTACTCCCCTGCAACGCTGTGTATACAAGCTTTATACGCATCGGGACAATGCAGCTTATTGTGAGCGATTGCTTGCTAACTTTGAAGTAGATGCCGAACAAGAATTGGGACGTTCACGTACATTTGTCAAGCTGGGTCCCATGCTCGGGCTAATGGGTACATTAATCCCAATGGGGCCCGCACTTGTAGGTCTGGCCACAGGAGACATTGCTTCAATGGCCTACAATATGCAAGTAGCATTTGCCACCACTGTAGTAGGTATGGTTATAGCCGCTATCGGAGTGGTCACCCTGCAAATCCGGCAACGTTGGTATGCCCGTGAAATAAACGACCTTGAATTTATCAGTAAAACCCTAATCCATGGCACGAAACAAACTTCTACACAACCAGAATGATACTGACCCGATGGGAACAGTAGCCAACTTATTCGATGTAGCCATGGTTTTTGCTGTGGCATTGATGGTAGCACTCGTCAGCCGATTCAATATGACCGAAATTTTCTCCAAAGAAGATTATACGATGGTAAAGAATCCCGGACAAGAGAACATGGAGATTATCACAAAAGAAGGTAAAGAGATTAAACGATATACTCCATCCGAACAGAAAGAATCATCCGGTAAACGAGGAAAGAAAGTAGGTGTAGCCTATGAACTCGAGAATGGAAAGATCATTTATGTCCCTGAATAAAGGGCAGAAAAAGGATTAATCCGTATCTTTGCCGTTCAAGCCGGTATAGTTCAAGCCGGAAATGAATCCAAGAATTTCACTATAGATTATCATTATGAAACAATCCAAAATTATCGTAGCCGGCATTGGGCCGGGAAGCGAACAAGATATCACTCCTGCCGTGCTCGCCGCTGTACGCGAAGCAGATGTAGTGGTGGGATATAAATATTATTTCCGTTTTATACGTGATTTTGTCCGTCCGGACGCCGAGTGTATCGACACCGGGATGAAACGCGAACGTGCCCGCGCCGAACAGGCTTTCGAATATGCCGAACAAGGAAAGACCGTTTGTGTCATTAGCTCCGGAGATGCCGGTATCTATGGCATGACACCCTTGATTTACGAAATGAAACGCGAACGTCAGAGTAACGTAGAGATCATTGCCTTACCGGGAATCAGCGCTTTCCAGAAAGCGGCCTCACTACTTGGTGCACCGATCGGGCATGACTTCTGTGTCATCTCTCTATCAGACCTGATGACACCATGGGAACGTATCGAGCGCCGTATCCTCGCTGCAGCCCAGGCCGACTTTGTGACGGCTGTATACAATCCCAAGAGTGATGGGCGCTATTGGCAAATTTATCGTCTGCGCGAAATCTTTCTGCGCGAAGGACGCTCACCGGAAACCCCTGTAGGCTATGTTCGGCAGGCTGGTCGTGAAGAACAGGAAATACACATCACCACTCTCGCCGCATTCGATCCGGAAACTGTGGATATGTTTACGGTCGTTCTGATTGGTAACTCACAAACATATACATTTAACCAAAACATAATTACTCCACGGGGATACTATCGCGAAACACGCAGTGAAGCAACCGGTATCGGACAAGACATCATGATACGCAGTTTCCGCACCATCGAGACGGAACTGAAGAACCGTGATATTCCACTCGACCGGAAATGGGCCTTATTGCATGCTATCCATACGACAGCCGACTTCGAGATGGAACGTTTGCTTTACACTGATCCCAATGCTGTGGCCTCTCTCTATGACACCATCCGCACAGGAAATCTGCGGACTATTGTAACAGATGTAACGATGGCAGCTTCCGGCATCCGTAAAGGTGCATTGCAGCGTCTGGGTGTAGAAGTGAAATGTTACTTGAACGATGAAAGAGTAGCCGAAATGGCAACTTCAAAGGGGATCACCCGTACACAAGCGGGCATCCGCCTGGCTGTGGAAGAACATCCCGATGCACTCTTTGTCTTTGGTAATGCCCCCACAGCACTGATGGAACTTTGTGATCTGATCCGGAAAGAGAAAGCGCAACCGGCAGGTATCGTAGCCGCTCCCGTAGGGTTTGTCCATGTAGAAGAGTCAAAACACATGACAAAGCCCTTCACCCGCATCCCCAAACTGATTGTGGAAGGACGCAAGGGCGGAAGTAATCTGGCTGCCACCCTGGTAAATGCCATTCTTTGCTATCCCGATGCGGAACAACTCAGACCCGGAAGAGACGTATAGCAGACGACCGGTATACAGACGTTTTATTTATTAGAATCGTTCATTATATAAAAAGAATGAAGACCTCAGAAACAACCCGACCTACTCTTTCTTCTCTCCCTGTCGGGAAGAGAGCGGAAGAGGGTACACCCCATAACCTTTTCACCGTTATAGGTCTCGACGACAGTCCTTCGCCTTACCTCTCACCTTCCGTCAAGGCATTGATAGACCAAGGATGTGTCTTTTCAGGAGGAGCGCGCCATCACGACATTGTTGCCCCACTGCTCCCTGCCGGAGCAAAGTGGATCGACATCACCGTTCCTCTCGACCAGGTATTCGCCCGTTATGCAGGACATCCCCATATCATTGTCTTTGCTTCGGGTGACCCTATCTTTTTCGGCTTTGCCAACACGATCCGCCGACGTCTGCCCGATGCGGAGATTCGGCTCTATCCCTCTTTTAACTCTTTGCAAACGCTGGCACACCGATTAGTGATGCCCTACGATGATATGCGCACCATCTCCCTTACCGGACGCCCATGGCATGGATTTGATCGTGCATTGATAGAACGTACTCCCAAGATGGGAATCCTCACCGATCGCGAACATACGCCTGCTACCATTGCAAGCCGGATGCTGGACTATGGTTACAACGATTATACCATGTACATAGGTGAACATCTGGGACATCCGGCAAAAGAACTGATTCGACGGATGACGCTTGAAGAGGCAGCCGCAGAAACATTTGAATATCCCAATTGCCTGATTTTAACTACAGGTGACGGACTGCAATCTGTAAACGGAGGAATACTCTCCCCTCGCTTCTTCGGCATCCCCGACGAAGCATTCGAACTGCTTGACAGACGTGCCCGGATGATCACCAAAGCCCCTATCCGCCTGCTCACCTTGAGTGCCTTGGAACTAAACCGACGGACTTCTTTCTGGGATATCGGCTTCTGCACCGGCTCCGTCTCTATCGAAGCCCGATTACAATTTCCCCATCTGCATGTCACATCTTTTGAGATCCGCCCCGAAGGCAAGCGACTGATGGAAATCAACAGCCGGCGTTTCGGTACTCCGGGCATTACCACCGTCATCGGTGACTTTCTTGAAACAGATACCGCCATTTATCCCTGTCCTGATGCAGTTTTTATCGGCGGACATGGCGGACGGCTGAAAGAAATCATATCCCGGGTCCGGCATAAGCTTCTTCCCGGAGCACGCATCGTTTTCAACTCCGTATCCGAAGAAAGTAAAACGCATTTCATCGAAGCCGCCAACGAATCCGGACTTTGTTTTCTCGGCGGAACAAGAGTCGCAATAAATGAATATAATCCAATAGAGATCCTGGTGGCTTCAGCTCCGGACTCTCCTTATCTATAAAAATATATGAAAACAGCCATTATTGTCATATCAGAAGCCGGCATAGCACTGGCCAAGACACTGGAACAGGAACTTCCCGAATCAGAGATCTTTTCTACCGGCACAGACACAGATTGCCACTCTATTTCCAATCTTCAGGAGGCCGTTCCTGAGATATTCCATAAATTCGATGCTATTATCTTCATCGGAGCTATGGGAATTTGTATCCGTGCCATTGCTCCCCATATTGAAGACAAGCATAAAGATCCCGCCGTTGTCTGTGTAGACAGCACAGGACGTTATGCTGTCTCTGTCCTGTCCGGACATATTGGTGGAGCCAACGGACTGACCCGGTATGTGGCAAGCATTCTGGGAGCCGAACCTGTGATTACCACCCGGAGTGACCGTACCGGTCTTTGGTCCCTCGATACTCTTGGCAAAAAATACGGTTGGCAAACAGTCCCGGCCGAATCATCGGATATGAATCATCTGATCACACTCTTTGTAGATTGCAAACCAACAGCTCTATTACTCGACATTCGCGACGAAGGCACAACACAGTTGGAACATACCTTGCCTCCTCACGTCGATGTATTCTACAAATTTGAGGATATGGATCTCCGGAAATATGACTTGCTCCTGCTTGTCACTCCATTCATTTACAACACCTCCGACACTCCGGCACTCTACTACGTCCCACCGGTATTGCATATGGGAGTCGGACTGGCCCGCGATGCCCATCCGGTGGATACCGTCATTACCCATCTGATGGATGTTGTGGTGCAAGCCAACATGATCCCTCTTGCCATACGTACCGTATCTTCCATTGAAGAAAAAAAAGACGAACCGGTGCTCAAACTACTTGCAGAGGCTTATCAGACCCGGCTTTACACCGCCAGTCAACTCAGCAAAATAGAGGTGCCCACTCCAAGTGAAGTGGTCAACAAGCACATGGGTACTCCCAGTGTATCCGAAGCCTCTGCCCTACTCTCTTCCGGAGGCGGTCCCTTACTCCTGCCCAAACAAAAAGGCGCTAACTTTACTGTAGCCATCGCCATGGACGCCGCCTCCGTACGTCAGGGGCACATCGAAATTGTCGGAGCCGGTCCCGGCGATCCGGAGCTGATCTCCGTACGCGGACGTCGCTTTCTCGAAGAAGCCGACCTGATACTTTATGCCGGCAGTCTCGTCCCCCACGAACTGACAGAATGTGCCAAAGCCGGTGCTACCATACGCAGTTCGGCTTCCATGACTCTCGAAGAGCAATTTGCCTTGATGAAAGAGTTTTATGACCGTGGACAGTTGGTAGTCCGTCTGCATACAGGCGACCCTTGTATCTATGGTGCCATCCAGGAGCAAATGAATTTCTTCGACCAATATGGTATGCATTACCACATCACTCCGGGGATCTCTTCATTTCAGGCTGCCGCCGCTGCTCTCCAATCCCAATTCACCATTCCGGAGAGGGTACAGACCATCATCCTCACTCGCGGTGAAGGTCGTACACCGATGCCCGAGAAAGAGAAACTCAGCCTGCTGGCACGTTCGCAAAGCACCATGTGCATCTTCCTCAGCGCAGGCGTAGTCGATCAGGTTCAGCGAGAGCTCCTCGAGCACTATCCGCCCACTACACCTGTAGCTGCCTGTTATCATCTGACCTGGAAAGACGAACGCATCTTTCGCGGACAATTACAGGATTTAGCTAAGATCGTAAACGAAAACCATCTGACTCTGACTACCATGATTGTCGTAGGCGATGCCATCGATAATCGGGAAGGACTGTCACGACTATATTCTCACCAATTTAAACACTTATTCCGTAAATAATCATGATACTTATATTTGGAGGAACCACTGAAGGACGGGCTGCCGTCAATGTAATCGAAGAAGCCGGGAAACCTTATTATTACTCAACCAAAGGTGACGAACAGGATATCTACCTGCATCATGGCATACGCCTGAGCGGCGCCATGACCCGGAGAACCCTGAAAGCTTTCTGTCGCCAAAACGACATTCGCCTTTTGATAGATGCCGCCCACCCCTTTGCTGAAAAGCTGCATGATACAGTAACCGATGTTGCGCATGATCTCGGCATTCCCTGCATTCGATACGAACGCATTTACGACCGCTCTTACCTCAACCCGATTTTCGAAGACAACTGCGACCCTGATGATTTGCCTTTTAAATTTGAATATGACAATCGGGATCTGTTGCGCGAGTTGAAGAAAGAAAAAGAGGGTCACAGATTTCTTTTCCTGACAGGCGTCCAGTCCATCGCCCGATTCAAATCTTTATGGACCAAGAAGAAGTATGAATGTTACTTCCGTATTCTCGACCGTGACAGCTCCCGTGAAATAGCCCGTCAAGCCGGATTCCCGGAAGATCATCTGGTGTACTATCATCCCGAAACGGAGAATCTGCCCCAACTCCTGCAAGAACTGTCTCCCCAGGCAGTCGTCCTGAAAGAGAGTGGGAAGTCCGGAGGATTCACCGAAAAGAAAGACATGATCCTGGAATATGGGGCAACTCCTTACATCCTTCTCCATCCCGAATTAGAATATTACGATATAACAGTAGACGGAGTAAACAGTCTCCGCCGTACCCTTGAGAAAATGCTGCCCGATTACTTCCCATTGCGTAGCGGACTCACTACCGGGAGTTGTGCCGCAGCCGCTGCCATAGCTGCTTTTCGAAAACTGAAAAATCCCATACTCGAGGATTTTAACCGGAATATCCATACCGTCCTTCCCAGTGGCGAAACGATTGAAATTCCTTGCCAATCCGTATCCGGTACATTCTCCGACGAGAAAATTGAAGTCAGCGCTACCGTCATCAAAGATGGAGGAGACGACCCCGATGTGACCAGTGGGCTGCCGATTGTAACCACTTTAACCCTGAACCTCGCAGAAGCGAAACAGGCTAATAACGCACCTGTACAAACTCCGGAAACATGGGAGTTCGTCTTCCATGGTGGTCCGGGTGTAGGAACAGTTACCCTGCCGGGACTCGGGCTCGAAGTAGGTGGTCCGGCCATCAACGCTACTCCCAGGCAAATGATTATCGACAATCTGAGGAATTGCATCCGGTATTACTATCGATACCTGCCAAACGCTCCCATCCATGTCACCATCTCAGTTCCCGGAGGTGAAGAAGTCGCCGCACGTACTTTCAACCCCCGGCTGGGTGTCGTAGGCGGAATCTCCATCATCGGTACCAGCGGTATTGTGAAACCCTTTTCTTCCGAAGCTTTCGTCCGTTCCATTCGTAAGGAGATGGAAGTGGCACGTGCTACAGGTGCTTGCCGTATTGTCATCAATTCGGGAGCCAAAAGCGAAAAATATATTCGCAATCTCTATCCGGAACTTCCGCCGCAGGCTTTTGTACACTATGGCAATTTCATAGGCGAAACGATCGGAATTGCAGCCGAACTCGGCATCTCGCGGCTGACCTTGGGAGTGATGATGGGTAAAGCTGTGAAACTGGCGGAAGGGCACCTCGACACACACAGCAAGAAAGTCACCATGAACAAGGAGTTCCTCAAAGAAATTGCCCGACGGTGTGGATGTACCCCCTCCAGCATAGAGGCAATCGACCATATCATTCTGGCACGTGAACTTTGGAACATCCTTCCTGAAACCGAACTGCAGGCTTTCTGTTCCCTGTTGATCGAACAATGCCACCGCCACTGCGATGTGCTGCTCCCCAATGGAGAACTAACCATCCTTCTGATTACCGAAGAAGGAAAAATCATACAGTAAGTTCCTGTCTAAGTTAAATCGATCCTTTATGACCGATTTAACTTAGACTGACAAATAACCAAGAGCATACCCTGTTTTGAGGTTAATCCACTGAATGTTAGCAATCTCTATTTTTCAATTTCTATTATGATCCTTCCCATTCAATAAAATTTAAACCGAATACAATAAAAAAGCAATGTAATCCAAGCAGTAATACAAGGTTTATTGCATTTATAGAATATAATTATCAAAACATGAAGTTTAATAGAAAGGAAAAAACTTTTATTATGAAGAAAACTTATTTATGGACGGCCATGCTTTGCACGGCAATAGCATTTTCGGCATGCAAATCCAATAAAGCCGGACAGGACACCGCAAGCGAAGCAAAGACTGAAGAAGCAGTTATACCGGGAAGTGATAAAGACGAACACGGTTGCGTCGGCTCTGCCGGATACGTATGGAGTGAAGTGAAGAAAGATTGTATTCGTCCCTTCGAAGCAGGACTGAAAATCAGCGAAACCCAAAAAGACAACGCTACTTACGCCACTTACATCGTATTTGCTGCCGACTCTGTGCAAGCAGAACTCTACACACCCGAGTCTGAAGGAAGTATCCTGCTCGAACGTGCGGACAACCAATGGAAAAACGATACGATCAGCGTCAGTTGCAAGAACGGTCAATGGAGCATTTCTAAACAGAAATAAAAAAACACCTCGCCCCGAAAAAGCTGTCTCAAATTAGATAATCGCTAATTTACCGGCCGGTAACATCGTCATCTCGATTTTTCTTTGCAATGTAGAAGCCCGATCCGGGCGCATCCACTCTACGCAAAATAAGTCCATCCCGGTCAGACTAACCTCGACGGGCGAGGTTTACAGTTTGTATTTGCCCCGATGAATATTTCATCAGGACAAATACAAACTATCTACAATCAGGATAATGCCGCAATCCCCGTTCCTATCAGATTGGCATTATCCATACTATTAATATGAACTTCGACATCTTCCAGTTCAAGCTCACGAAGAAGTTCCTGCAATTTCTCCATTACAAGGATATTATAGTTTTTATCTTTCCGACTTTCACTCCAGAAAAGACTGCCCTCGGCAATCAGACAAACCCGATGGATATCTCGATTATACGATTTCAGCAATGCGATTAATCCGGCAAGAGAGGCAGCGACGAGCTGGGCCGATCTGTTATAGATCCAATGGGCTACCTGAACATAGATATCTTTGTGTATATCAGGATAATTCATAATAGCAGTCAGTTTCCTTGCATCAAATTTCTCTTCAAATTCTTCCAAAGGGAAAGCTGCTTTCAGGATATCTCCCAGATACATGCCGGATACCGCTTTCTCAAAACGTTGTTTACCCAAACTGTCAGAAGTTGCGTCAACAGTATCGTCCACCGCAGTCAGGAAGGGAGGATAAAAGTTTCCCGATTCCAGATTGACCGGAATCAAGCCTTGTACGTGACATTCCGGGTCCAACTTCGTTATCTTGTCAGACGGAATAAAAGTTGCCATATTTGTACCTGTCCCTACAATCAGGCCAATATAAGCATCATAGCTTTTGTCGGTAAGCCCGGCAAATAAACTGGCAATCGTGTCATTCAGCACTTTAACTCCTGTAAATCTGATTTTATTTTTTTCATTCAGGTAGTCGAGTAAGGGTTTCCCAACAAACTGTCCCACCATTTCCCGAATGTCTACCCCCTTGGTCCAACGAAGCAATCTTGCATCGCCTCCCGGTATCGATTCGGTCGGATAAGAAAAACAATAACCGATAGGCATTTCCTCTTCCCGCTTTATTTCAACAATCAGGTCGGCCAACTCTTTGAACAACTCTTCACGGGTATAACCGGGTGACTTCATAATCGACATATCCTTCTTCCAACCATTATTGGGATAGATGATTGGCTTTTCGGTTGAGAAATCGACAATTGCCACTCTATAGTTGGTACCTCCCAGGTCCAGAACCAAAGCCTTGCCTTTAACATCGGTCGCCTTAGGTAAAATAAAGGTAGGAATACATTGTATTTCAGCATTATTCTTATTTAATCCCTCTTCCACTTTCTCCCGGAATGCGTGTGCGATTCCTTTCAGTTGTTCATTGTCCAGTTTGAAAATATTCTTCTCCATGATATTAATTTTATGTATGGATTATCTTATATCTGTAAATAACAACTGAAGATGAATTTTGCTCAAAAGACAATTTGTTTTAATGCTTTCATCACAGAGTAGCACGGAGTGGACCCTACAAGATCGACTCTGTGTTACTTTGTGGTAATCAGTCTCCGTTCCTATTCCTGTACACAACGAGTGGTGTGCGCATCAGAATCGGAAAGTCCAACAACCGCAATTGAAGGTTTATAATCGGGATTGATCCTTAATACGCTCTTGGTATTTATCGCATTGATAAATCCCTCCCTACCTATACCATTCAACTGTGTGATGAGAGGTGGATACCCGGTGAACCTCAGATAAGTGCGGTTTTCCGTATCGTCATACTTCAACAACATTCCTCCATCTTTTTCTATCGCAGTGCTCGGAACACTGGTATTTTTACTAGTAAACACCCCTAAATCATCCGCTGTAGGTATACGCCAGCCTACCGGACAAGGATCATGTACCGTTTTCGTAATATCCCATTTTACATTACTATACTCCGAGCACCACTGCGCACCTGAACTGCCGTAGCCTGTAGCCCCGGCAATGGATATCGGATGCCGATAAGCATTCTGCAAAGTTGTTGCACTAGTACCTATCGATTGCGGAACGATTGCCCGAATTCCATTCGCTTCGTAACGGTTCATGATATGCTTGGGAGGAGAAGTCGCACTCAGAGTGAAAATGTACGGTTGCGGCATATTCTTCTCTGCCGTATAACTACTCGGGAACGGATCTTTACGTCCTTTCTGATAATGGAATCCGTTGGTACGTGATCTCTCCAGCGTTGTACCCGGAATGCTGACCGCCCCTTCATAAGCCCCCAGATTGCGATCCATCATGACGGTATTCGAAGTTCCCAATTTGAATTTTCTTTTGTTTTCCGGAGTCAACACCGTCTCTGTCCCTGACGCATCCGGTTGGTAATCTGTCACCCAAACGTGCCAACTCCATAGAATATTACCCGTTCCATTAGCTCCATCATAGGCCGCTATCACGCCGCTTCCTCCCGAAGTATTGGCAGCTACCCGACAATAAATCAAACACTGTCCCAAGTCAGTAGCAGGACCGGTCAACGGACTGCCGTCCCTAGCTTTGATATCTACAATATTCGTATGGTCATTATCCGAATTAGCGATTCCCATCACCGCATCTCCCAAATCTCCATTCTCCTTGGTCTGCCAAAGCAAACGTACAGACCGGATTCCAACACTTCCGGCAGTACACCAACCTTTCAAAACAGCATTAGTGATAACGCTCTTCCCTTGCTGAAATGCGAACGGATCAAAACAGAATGAACCGCCCGGTGACACCATAAAGCAATTGGCGGTAGCAACCAGATTGTCGTTATTCTCAGAAGCGGGAATCGGATCAATATACGTCACACGTTTATCAGTGGTAGGAATGCCTGTATGACTAAAGTCAACCGCATAACTATACTCCTTATTCTTGTATATATTGAAATCCGTTGAAGGTCCCGATCCGATATAAACCCGATAATCCAGTTTCTTCTTCACATCTGCATCGTTTACCGCCACAAAATTCAGAAAGCTGCTCCCTGTAGGGGCATTCGCTTTAATACGTAATAATTCCGAATTGGCAGCTGCTCTTTCTCCACGTACATTGGCAGGCATCCAACAGGAGTAACTCCCTTGAGCCGCATTGGCATCCGTTACAGGAACCTCAAGCGTAGTGAACTGCGACACCAACAACGGATACGTTCCGTCACTTTCCATTCCATCCACTACCGAGTAGTTTAACGGGACACTCTGAATCAGAAGTTGTTTCAGTTTATAACCGCTCACTTTGTAATTCCAGTTCACCGTCAGTCGTGCAGCCAGGCGTTTCAGCAACAGGCGGGTATCATAACTGCCCTCCGGACTCTGAATGACAGCCTTACCGTCAGTTCCCGTCACCACGTTTACATGTTCCAGATGGAGCACATAAGGCATGGCGTTGATAGCGTCCGCTGTCGAAGGATCGATCTTATTGATTACCTCAGAGCTTACCTCCATACTCTTTACCCCCTCTGTACCATCCAGATTCTTATTAACCAAACTTCCTACCGCACCCCCATTTCCACGTGCCACCACCAGCAATTGACAGTCATTCATCACATTCAGCGTCACATCCAGGTGGGTGCCGAGTTCTACAGTGCCATAACTGTGACCATTCTTATAATTCCCGTTTCCATCGTATTGAAGTATCTCCAGATTATACAGCTTATCGGGAACGGCCGGGACGCTACGGGTAACTGCGTCCACTGCCTGAGTTACATCAAAAGCGGCAGCACCTGTTTTTAACGGCGAGCCGTTGAGGCGAGCCGTTGAGGCGAGCCGTTGAGGCGAGCCGTTGAGGCGCTTCATTATTTGAATCTTCGGCAAAGCCGAAGACCAGCGATACCGTCACCTCTTCACCTTCAGGAAAAGGAACAGCACTCTCCGGACGATCTTCACATCCGCTCAGTCCTCCAAGAAAGATCACTCCTCCCAAGAGCATTAACCATTTATTCTTCCAAATCTGTTTCATAAAACCACATCTTATTTAATTGTTCTATTTTTACCTGTCTTCCTTCTTTATGCAAAAGATACCATCATGTGATATCTCTGCCATCACAAATATTTTTTCATATCATCACTTTAACCTATCATCTCTTCATAGTCCGGAATAACAGAAAACAGATCGTCCCACCCCGTGCATCTTCTGATACACGAAGCGGGACGGAAAACAAACACAAAAATAAATACTTCTAAAGGTAATCCTCAGCTCTTTTCTACTTAACGATCAGTTCTTTTCTACTTAACGATCACCTCTTTCTATTTCACGATCAGCCATTCCCCCAGGTTGCGTTGTTCAGCATCAAAAGAGACACCGACCTTCACCGGTTGCCTGCCGTCCGAGGTGTAAGGCAGCAGATAGCCCTTCTCGTCAATCTGGCGTAGAGCCTGTTCTGCGCTGCCGTCCAGTTTAAACTCAAAAACATATATATAGTCCGGAGTTTTCACCACAGCATCGGCACGCCCCCGCGCGGTACGCACCTCAGCGCCCGTAAACTGCCCCATCAGCTTGAACACAAGATAAAAAACAACCTGATAATGACGCTCCGTCTTGGCATTCAACTCGTAAGGGAAATCCGCGAAAAAGCAACGAAGACGCTCCAAAAAGGACTCCACATCACCACTCCTCAGCTCACGGACAAATTTAGCAATATAAAAAGCGGTATTCGTAAAGGCAACGGGGGTATAAAAGGGAGCAACGAAGTTGAGGAAACCATACTTGACCTCTTCATTGGGAAACCCGAGCGTATACAGCCCGAACTGAGAATCATACTTCTTGATGGTCAGATAACCGCTTTGGTAAATCATGGGAACGGGGTTGTGTATGTCGGCACGGTCATCGCTTAAGGAAGCGGAGTTGACCTCGATACCGTCCAGGTCGCGCAGGTCAAAATCAGTCTTACGCAACATATCGGCCAGGAAAGTAGGCGTACCGCTCGCAAACCAGGCATTCTCAAAAAGACCCGTCGAGAGCGTATTCAGCACACTGAAAGGATTGAACATCCCCTCCCAGTTGCGATAGTTGAAGTGATAACCGTCATATCGGCGGGTAAGCTTTTCCATCGTTTCCTCGTACGTCAGTCCGTTCGCACAGGCAAGGGACTGCAGTTCAGGAGCGAAGACGGCTTCTATCTCAGCACGGGTCATGCCGCACAGGGTAGTATAAGCCGGATGAAGGCTGATGTCCTGCAACTGGTTCAGATTACTGAAGATGCCCATCTGGGCAAACTTGGTCACTCCCGTGATAAAGACAAACTGCAAATAGGCGTCCGCATCCTTCAACACGGTATAGAATGCCATCAGCGTTTCACGAAACTCGTATTGCAACTCCGGATTGTCAAAAGAGCGCAGCATCGGCTTGTCGTATTCGTCAATCAGTACCACGACCCGTCGCCCCGTCTGTTCGTAAGCGCGACGGATCACAGTCATGAAACGGATGGAGTAACTCCGGTTGATTTCCGTTACGCCATATGTACTCTCCCAAGACTGAAGCTGGCTTTCCAACAAATTCACCAAACGCTCTTTATTGTCATATTTCTCCGCATTCAGACTAAGATGCAGCACCGGATAGGTGAACCAGTCCTGCTCCAATTCTCCGATGGCAAGACCCTCGAACAACTCCTTTTTTCCGAGGAAGTAGGCCTCCAGCGTAGAGAGCAGCAGACTCTTCCCAAACCTCCGGGGACGGCTCAGAAAGTAAGGTTTCCCCAGTTTCACGAGTCGGTAAACCAATTCTGTTTTATCTACATAGAGATATCCTTCCTTACGGAGATACTCAAAACTTTGTATTCCAATCGGAAGTTTACGAGAGATCATAGAATCTACATTCATATCCACTTTATTTTTAGATCATCGCTATTATGCACAAAGATAGCAATTGTTTTCCGTTATTCCAGTATGTCAAAGATCGAAATTGATTCCTCTGTCAGTCCTTTTCCTGTATGCAGCGCAAAGGAAGCATCGCACTCAAAGTCCCTTCATTATTAATTCCATTGATACCTCTCCGTTGATCAGATGCTGTAGAAACCAACTGTAAATGCCTCGCCTGATAAGTATTACCATTTTTAGCACAATTACAACACCATATAAAATCGAAATAACCTATTTGGACAAACACTCTGTCAGCATAATATCCACACAATCGGAAATAGGTAGTCTTCGACTGATCCGTCTCATCATAGCGCAATACAAAACCTTTATCGGCTCCTTGCGTATTATAATTACTCATATTCATATTATTAGTCGAATAGCTCGGCAACGTCCCATTATACCCCTTATCACTGAACAAAGAGTAATACTCCTCCGCCTTCGCTACCCGCCATCCCGCCGGACACGGATCATGCACAGTCTTAACGGCAGCCCAGGCACCGGATATCGAACTGGTGACATCATCTGTGAACCAATACTGGCTTCCCGACGGTTTATAGGCAGTCAAAGGATTCCGGTATGCCGTCTGATAACCGGCTCGTCCGTTGTATGACGGATCGAATGGTAAAAACTTCACCCCGTCCGACCCATATAAACTCATGATACCCACTATCGGTTCCGTTATCTTTGCCGGTAAATCCACCTTTATAATCGGCTTATTCGAATAACTGCTCGGATACGGGTCTTTTCTCCCCCACTGATATTGAAAGCCATGCGCTTTAAACTTCTCTACATCCAAAGTGGGAGCCTTTGCATACCCTGCCATCGCCCCCAAATCCCGGTCCATCATCGGCCGTTGATCCGAATGGTTGCCATACGTAAACTTCAGTTTTCTTTTAGTCAACGGTTCCTGCACATCCACATTACCCGTAGCGTCCGGATGATAGTCCGTCACCCACACATGCCAGCTCCACAGTATGTTATCACTACTATCATAAGCCGCAATCACACCGCTGCCGCCCGTCGTGCCCGGAGCCACCCGGCAATAAATGCGGCATTGCCCCTTATCGGTAACGGGATTCTGTCCCACTGCCGTTCCGTCCGTACGCTTGATGTCTACAATGTTCGTATGGTCCTCAGCAGAGTTGACGATACCCATCACCGGCTCGCCGATGTCCCCGTCCTCTTTCGTCTGCCAGAGAAGTTTCACCTTAACGATGCCTCCCCCTTGGCACCAGCCCTTCAAGGTTTCATTCGTTTTCTCTGTTCCGTCACTCTGATAAGCCAACGGGTCGAAGCAGAAACCTCCACCGGGAGCCACCATAAAGCAATTGGCCGTCGGAACCGGATTGTCATTGTTCTCCGAAGCGGGCACGGGATCGATGTAGGTCACACGTTTGTCATTCGTCGGGATATCCGCATGGCTAAAACTCACCGCATAGCTGTACTCCGTATTATTGTTCAGGCTGAAATCCGAGGACGTTTTCCCACCGATGTACACACGATAATCCAGTTTCTTTTTGGGATCCGTAGTATTCACGGCTACAAAGTTCAGAAAAGAGCTTCCCTTCGGCGCGTTCGCTTTCGTGCGCTGCAGATCGGAGTTTGCCGCAGGAGATTCGCCGCGTACATTGGCCGGGATCCAGCAAGAATAAGAATTGCCTTTACTCATATCGATCTCTACTGTATGAAACTGGTCCAGAATAGAGGGATAAGTGCCATTCGAGTCTGCTGTGGGAACCAGTGTATAGTTCAACGGGACGCTCTGCAACAGGACTTGTTTCAGTTCATAACCGCTCACGTTGTAATTCCAGCTCACCGTCAGTCGTGCAGCCAGGCGCTTCAGCAACAGGCGGGTATCATAACTGCCCTCCGGACTCTGAATGACAGCCTTACCGTCAGTTCCCGTCACCACGTTTACATGCTCCAGATGGAGCACATAAGGCATGGCGTCGATAGCGTCTGCTGTCGAAGGATCGATCTGATTGATTATCGAAGCATCTATATCCATACTCTTTACCCCCTTTGTACTTTCTGTATCTTCCAGATTCTTACCAACTAAAGTTTTTACCGCATCCTTGTTTCCACGTGCCACCACCAGCAATTGACAGTCATTCATCACATTCAGCGTCACATCCAGGTGGGTGCCGAGGTTTACGTCACCATAACTTTTACCAGTCTGATAGGTCCCGTTTCTATTGTATTGGAGTATCTCCAGATTATACAGCTTAGTGGGAACGGCCGGGACGCCACGGGTAACCGGCTTCCGTAACCGTTTTACATCAAAAGCGGCGGCGCGTGTTTCAACGGCGAGCCATTGAGATTCTTCATTCTTTGAATCATCGGCAAAGCCGAAACACAGGGATACCTCCACGGGCTTTGTGTCCGCATCGACCGGCACGACATCCGCCCGCTCTTCACAAGCCGCCATGCCCAATAGGCAGACAAGCACCGGTAGCTTCCACCGTTTTTTAGAAGTATGTTTCATATTGGTATGTTTGTTTTAAGTTCACCACAGATTACACGGATTTTCACTGATTAATTATTTATATTCCGATTAATTATTTATATTTCACTGATAATCAAGTTTAATCGAATCAAAGATTCGGTGTTGATCTGTGAAAATCGGTGTAATCTGTGGTGAATCAAGTTCATTTCTGTCTTTTATTTGAAAACTACATTGTTCACCGGAAGCACCTCCACAGCATCAAACATCACTACGTTGCCGTCCGTGATCGTCACACGCACATCGGCGCTGTTGGCGCCACTGACATTGACGGTGAGCTTATAAAGGTAATCTCTGCGGATGTTGTAGTCAGTCATCAGGTTGCCGCCCAAATGCAGGAGATAGTTCACGCCGATAGGCGCCGATGCTCCCGCATACTTATATTCACCCGACAGCTTGATGTACGTACAGTAGTCCAATTTTCCGTCCGGCCCTTTAGCCGGAATGCTCTTTTCCATAAACGAGGCGGCTGTCCCCATTCCCCGTAAGTTTTCCGGCATATAGAATTCGAAAGAAGAAGACGGCCCCAAATTTGTAGTGATCTGAGTTCCGGTTGTGGATGTGATAGCCGTAGAACCATCCTTATCCGCAGGATACTTATCTTTAATACTTCCGCCTCCCCGCGTATAGAGCGCCATGTGTGCGGGTACATTGTAGAGGGAGACGGACTTGACGACAAGGTCACTCGGATTGTTTGCGTCTGCCAGGTCTCCCTTTTTATTCCAGGACAAGGAAATCGTGGCGTAAGCCCGCCGCAAAGGAACCACCAGCGGTATCACACCCGGTTTCTTGGGATCGGGCGTATATTCCAGCGGCCCCGATGTCAACAGGGACGGCTTGTTGTTATAACCGGAAAAGGCCACCGTTTTCGCCTTCAGTTCCGCTTCGGTTCCGGTGAAGTTGCTCAAGAACGACTGTTCCACATTGGCAATGACATAGAAGCGACTCTCCGCTTGGACGAAAACAACATCATCATTCTTGGTGTTGACCTCAATCGTCTGAGGATCAGGATTCTCCTGTGAATTAGCCGGAATCGTAAAAAAAGCTTTCTGCTTCAGTGTTGACGTTCCGCTCTCGGTGGCGTATTGCAGCACCCAGATCGTGTTAACAGGAATATTGTTAATCGCTCCGCGGGTATCCACCGTCAGCTCCGGAGGCAGTTTCAGAACTAATCGAAGCTCCTCGGAAGTCTCTACGGATTCCTCGCTGCATCCCGCCAGCAAGCCGGAAACCGTCCATAGGCCGGAAACCGCCAGCAGGCAACCGAGTGCCCATTTGCCCGTCCATCGTCGTATGTATTGTCTTTTTGCCATTCTGTTTTGATCTGATTCTAAATATGATAATTGTATATGAATATGCCGGTTATTTTCCCATTTCATCCGAATCGAGCGTTACGGTCGATTCATATTCGCCTATCGCCAACGTCAAGTCGGCGGGGTCGAGTATGCCATAGAACGTCAGTGTGAAGTCGAACGTATAGGTCATGCCCGGCAGCAACACCTTCTGGATCTCCGCCGGATAAGTCTCGGTCAATGTCTTATCCCCATTATCTTTGTAACCTACCGTCAGGTTCACATCAAAAGAAATCATGGCCGATCCGTCTACCGGAAGCACCACAACCGGCGTACTTACTCGTGGAATGGTAACTGTTTGCCCTGTCGTATTATATGTGAATCCGGTGAAGGCCTGAGTAGTGGCAAATGTTTCATTCGCCACCGTCCCCCAAGCAGTACTGCCCAACGTGTAAGGCAACGATGCCCGGAGTCCTCCCATCTTGAAGGAGTTCACCACCAAGCTGGTAGGAGTAACCGGATGGGTTCCTTTTTTTGCCGCCACACTCACTTTAATCTGTGCTCCCAAGCGTTTAAAGGGAGCCGGCAGCACTACGTCCATCATGTTTTCTCCCGTTTGGTTGGGTTGCACCACGATCCCTTTCAGGCTGGTGTACATAAAGTCTTTTCCGTTCGACACCTGAATTGTACCGTCCGTTTTCAGTTCGGGCACTTCCGTCGAAGAGTTGTACGATACCAGATAAAGGTCGTACGTTCCGCGATACAGATAGAGTTCGCCCGTAGCCACTCCACCCTTTACCGTATATACTTTATGATCCAGCGGTTCCGTCGTCGTGGTAGACGCACCTGCGGGGAAAGCATAGATACAGAAAGTCTTTCCATCCGCCATATCCGTTGCCGCGTCGGCACGGGTCGAAGCCTCGTCCGCCTCCGCCCGGTAAAGAGAGAAGCGGAGCGATACCGGATCTCCCTCCTCCGTGCCGGATTCCCCGGGAACCTGTTCCGAACATCCTGTCAGTCCCGGCGCTCCCAGCAAGCAAAGGCAACACCCTATCCAAAGTTTCAGTCTTTTATTCATCGTTTCTTGTTTTAGTTCACCACAGAGTACACAGAGTAACACGGAGTAGATCGTTTTCCACTAAATCCCGATACTCGTGTTCTGGTTCGCATCGTTCTTCCAGTCCTCTATCTGTACCGAGCTCAGCTTACCTCCCATTTTGTCCACCGTAATCAGATAGACATAATGCTTTCCCGCCTCCCACTGCGCTGTCACCGATTGGGTTTCAAACGCATGCGCTTTCGCGGCAACTTCTCCGTCCACACATACCTTGAGCCGGAACGAGAGCACCGTTTCTTCTTTCGCCATCGGCGCCACGAGGCAGGTCACGTTCGGTCCTTTCTGGTTTTCTTTCAGCTTCAACTCCACGCCACTCGCCTGCGCCAGTGTCAGTGTCGAAATATCCGACAGACTGTTCAGCAATCCGCTTTTCAGGTTCATCGTCCCGATGCCTGTCCGCAGACGGTTGGTTCCGCTCAGCACATCCACCTGTATCAGCTTTAGCGCTTCGGTGGCCGAAGCCGACTTCACGATACGGAAACTGACTTTGGCCAACGCATGCTTCATCTTGAAGCTGACGGTTCTCGAGGAAAGTGTTGCCGTGACGGGGGCTGTCCCCGACTTATCCGTACCCACACCGTAGAGATAATCGGCCTGCCCGGTAGCGAGAAAATCAGTCAATGACGACGGAAGGTTCACCGCCGTCGTATGTTCACCGTCACCGGACGCTTGGATGGCTGCGGGAGGATAATAGGCGTATAGCAAGGCATCACCCAAAGTGTTGTTCATGATCGTCTGCTTGTCCGGAGTCCAGACTCCTTCTTTCAAGGAGAATGTCATCAGTGGATTGTCTCCATACGCCGCATGTGGACTGGTAGCTGATGCGGTAGTGGTGGCATACACGTCCACCTCGGTGATAGCGGTTGCTTCCGCACGGGTGACGCTCTCCTCTCCCTCCACTTCGATCCGCTGCAATTCCAGCGCGCCTTCATCGGCGGCGAATCCGTCGTCCGAGGCGCATGAAGCCGTCAGGCATATCCCCGCTCCGAGGGCAAGCGCCATGTAGAGGCGATTCGCCGGCTTCTTCATTTGATTGTATTTTTGTAGGTTCATATCCGTTTTCGTATCTGTTTTTCATTAAGTGGCGTTTCCCGCGTCTGTCTCCGTTGTCTCTACGAATCGTTCTACGGTGATACCGTTCAGGATCAATTCATTGGTGGACGTAAAGTTATACTGGTAGTTGTATCCGGCTTTCAAGGTATGGGCCGCCTTCTCGGTGTAGCTCTTCTCCGTTTCACCGCTGTCGCCGGCCTTCACCTTGATCACAAACGTTCGGGAACCGGGCTTGACGATGGCTACATACGTATGTTGCTGAGCGGAAGTTCCCGCTGCCGAAGCGCCATAGGCGTTGATCGTCTCCGATGTAGAGACATCGGTGGCAATCCCCGTACCCTCCAGGCTTGCCGTGCCGGGAAGCTTTGAATCATTTCCATACTTCACCACCAAGGTCACCTTCGCCGCTTCCGGAGCGAACGAGAACGTAGCCTTATTGCCATCGAGTACTCCTTTAGCCGTCAGCCGGTTGCTTTGCCAGAAATTGATGGCTGTGTGCTGATCGGCTAGAATCCGGGTGAACGCCGTAGGATACGAAGCCGTAAACGTTTCACTACCGGTGGTGGTAAGCGCTGTTTGTCCGCTTGCGGGTTGCCAGGTGCCGGTTGTGCCGGTGACCACCCGTTGGTAGTTGGCAGATTTCGTGCCATCCGTAATCCGGATGACATCACCCGCTACAAATTCTCTTTTATCATAATCATCGGCATGCGCATCCGTCGCACGGGTAGCGGGATTCCCCACCTCCGCCGATACTTCCAACGGACGGGGCAAAGCATCCTCTTGCGAGCAGGCGGCCAGCAGAACCGGGAAGAACAGGCAGAGAGCCGCCCCGGATACCGATAGGATTCTATTCTTTTTCTTTTTCATGGGGTTACATCAACTAAGGTTCCTGTTTGCGATTCCCCGCTTTGCCACTCTTTGATCTCCTGACCGGTGGGAACCAGCACATTATTTTTCAGGGTGAGCGTATAGGTGTAGTGGCTGTTCGCCGCCCTTGCGCAAGTGAGGGTGATGTCATAGACCACTCCGTTAGCATCCGTCACCGATACCTGTATCGACTGTTGGGAAGTAAGCGGGGCGATAATGCCATGCCAGGTATATTTCGCATCGCCTGTACCGCCGGGGTGATACAGGTAGACGGTTTCATCCTTGCTTGCTCCTCCGGAGTAAAGCCCCTTCCCGGTTACGGTCATACTCGTAAAATCCTTGGACAGTGTATGCTTTCCCGAAAATTTCAGGGTCAGCTTCACGCCTTTGTGCACAAAGGCGCTTTCGCCTGTAAAGGAGAGTGTTCCGTCACGGCCGATCGCCACCTTCTCAGGAGTCTCCAGCAGATTGCTCAGGCGGTAGTCCTCACCTCCCGCCTTTCGCTGGTCGGCACGGATACCCGAGTATTCGATAGGGTAACTCGCCTGGTAGGTGGCTCCGGACTCAACGAGCAGCTCCGTACCCGTCACCGAAGGTTTCCACTCGCCCGTACTGCTGCCGGAAGAAGCGGCGTTCAAGGTGTAGTCCACCGGAGTGGATGACGAGCCGTTCCGCGAGCGGATGATACGGATTTTGTCACCTGCGGCAAAGGTGCTGCGGTCGTAACCGTTGTCGGCTGCCACGGCACGGGTCCCGGCTGCCACGGCCGCCCGGGTCTCAGACTCCCGGCCTTCACCGGAAGCGCAGATCGCGGCGGACACCGTAAGCGGAGTCCCTTCGGGCAACGAAGGGGTCAGCGCATTGTCCGAACAGCCTGCGGTAAGCAGCAGGCAGCCTAAAACCGTTTGGTATAATCTATCTGTTTTCATACTGAATCATTCATTCTGAATCATTTGTTTCATTGCCAGCCGGGATCTACGTCACTGCTCCCCCCGGAAACTTCCGTCCACCCTTTTATATCGACAGGTTGCAGGCTGATTCCCCGTTCACCGAGCGTCAAGGTATAGACGTAGCGGTATCCTTTCTGCCATGCCGGGTTGAAGGCATCGGTCGAGAGGGTAAGATCCCGTTCGGTAGCGTCCGAGCTTTGTTCACCCAGTGTCAGCGTCAACGTCACCTGCGTGCCCGAAGCTGCCTCAGCCTTCGGAGCCACCAACCCGTAGGCCACTGTAACGGGGCCCGAGGTGCCGACCTGTTGCGGACGGGCCGATGGGGTAAAAGAGATTTCACCCACCGCGTCCAGTCCGGACAAAGCGCCATCCGTCAGGGACATCGTGCCGGCCGATCCGGATCCGGAAGCAGTCGTACAGTAGAAAGGAGTAGCGCCGCCCGCTGCCGTAAGCTTAATCTTCTTTACATAATCGTATGTCGGATCCGGGGTGCGGTCGTTCGCGTTCTGAATGCGGAACACGACTTGCGACAAGGCGTGTTGCAGATAGAGGGTCGGCGAAGCAGACAGGCTGTTGGCGGTAACCGCCGTAGCCGAACCTACGGTAGCGCTGCCGGAACCGTAAAGATAATCGGCGGTAGAGCAATCGTAGGTATTTCCTCCGTCGAAGTTTTGCCCGGCAGGCACGCTGACGGGGAGAGCAGGCAAGACAGTACTGCTGCTGCCACCGCTGCCGCTACCACTGTTGCCTCCGCTACCACTGCCGCCATCACTCTTCAAGGCTGTCGTGGCGGGTGCCCAGGCATAGACCGTTGCTTTTGCAAGGCTGACGTAGGTAGAAGGAGTGCTCGTCCACTTCGTACCGGAGGCCGCTTTCGTGAAGGTCGCTCCCCCGGCGTTGCTGCCCGGATAGAGACTGCCGTCCGCAGCGGCGAGGTAGATGCCAATGGTGCTGATCTGGCCTGCACCCGTACCAACATCGTTGATCATGCTACGGGTGGAGGCGAGCGTGGCACCGGCATGAACACCGGGCTGCAAGAGGACGGCATCGCCGTCGGTGAGAACGGAGTTCTCACCGGAACAGGCTATGCAAAACAGGGATGCGGTCCCAAGGAGCAAAAGAATGAATACGTTCTTCATCTATTATCTTGTTGAGTTTTTCTTCTATCACTTTATATCCAGGTCAGTGCTTGACGCAACTGTTGTCCATTTCGTCACGGTCACACTCAAAATGACGAGTTCGGAGCCACTGAGCTTGACGGTGTACAGGTAATTCTTTCCGGCCTCCCATTTACTGTCGCTACCAGGCAGGGCGACTTTATATTCCTGATTGTCAATCGTCAGCGTAGCTTCCACGGTCGACTTATCGACCGTGCTTTCAGGCAGGACGAGGATACTGGCTTTCCTGGCGCTATTTTTAGCGGTGGCTCTGGCCTGATCCGTGTCAGCCGTTGCTTTGGACAACGTATAGTTTGCTATATCACGTGTATAGGTCACTGCCGTCGGAGAGCTACCCACAGTGATCGTACCATCCTTAATTTTCATGGTAGGGCTAGCTCCATTATTTAATATAGTTGTACCTCCACTTTTATTGGCTAATACCAGTTTGGTGAATGCACCGGTATTTTTATAGGTATGATCCGCATATACCCGGAAGCTGACCATCGCAAGGGCGTGCTTCATGGCGAGCGTCACCTTTCCGGTTTTACTATCACTACCGTTTTTATAGCTGGCTTTCACTCCGGTACTTCCCTGATCGGCATACATATAGTCCACCTCTCCGGAGGCTGCGAGAATCTTATCTTTTGTACTGGTTTGACCGTCCGAATTGTCAATGGATTGAAAGTCGATCTTGGCGTTAGCGTCTCCGCTCTTCCCCGGAAATACAGAGATACTGATCGTGGAACTTTCCGTGTATTCACCACTTGAATTGGTAGCCTTCAGCGCAGTACTACCACTCTGAAATTCACCATTACTACCCGGTTGATACGCCGGATAATGCGCATAGATCGTAGCCTCTTCCGCCGAAAGATAGATTTTATCGGTCGCACTGCTATTGCCCCATGCCGAAGAGTTGTAAGTGTACAACCCATAGTTATTCGTTGTCTTATTCGTCGTTTTGCTGTTGGCATACACCGCGATGCTTCCTAATACAGTCCCTACAGCCGATGCATCCGAGCCGGCATCTATCGCGCCGCGTGTCAACACCACCTGTGGCGACACCTGCAATTCCGCCACCCCGGTATCCTGTCCTTCGGGCAAGATGCTTTCACTGCATCCGACAGCCAACAGCAATGCCGGAAGAGCCATAAGCCAATGATATTTCGTTTGGTTAATCATCATGTTCGTTTTATCTTTTTTTAAATTCATGTATCTAATCCGCATCCAGAGTGCCGTCAACAGTCACCGGAGCCCACGCCTGCACCGTTACCGAAGTGATTCCCAGTTCATGGTCGCCGATGTTCAGCGTCACTACGTGTGACATGCCCGCTTGCAACGGATTTTTCCCGCTTGCGTTGGAATTATCGAACGTAAGCGACACATTATCGAATGTACCTATTGATATTTCTACTTTCAGCGTATACGTGTTGCTGCCGCCTCCATTGCCATTGCTTCCACCGGCTTCCAACGGAGGGAGTAAAAGTTGCCCCGCAGATACCGGAGTCTGGCCGGTCACTTCCGTTCCTTCTCCGGCTCCGTTCTGCGTAAGATCCACCGTCAGTCCCTGGGGATGTTCGGTTATGGTGGAGAATGTCACCTCTCCCGTAGCCAGCTTCAACGAAGCAAGCGGTTTCGCCTCCTTCACCGTGATACTCTTCACCCATACCGACACCCCGTTTTGAAGCGTCTTCTTCGCTTGAAAAGAGAGTTGCGTCAATTGATGGTCGAACACCAGTGAAGGAAAGTGCCCGTCCGCCCAGCGGTTTCCCTGTATCTGAGAAGCGTAAAGCAGATCGGTCTGCCCTGTGAGTACAAAGGAAACCGTACCGGCATAAGTGCCCGTTCCACTGCCCGAAGCGGCCTTATCCGGCTCGGCATAGGGGGCGTAGCTTACCAGATAGAGCCAAGCTCCCCAACGGGGATAAATGGGCGCTGCCTTACCGGCATTGCTCCAACTGACTTCACCGTTGGTCCCGACAGTTCCTTTCCAGACACCCTCTTCGGCGGCAACCACCGGAGTGGTGTAGTCTCCCCCGGTTCGGGAAAATACCATGGCGGCCTCAAACTCCGCCTGAGGCTTGCTGCCTGCCGAGACCGCCGCCCTCGACGATACATCGCCCTCCAGGGCGGAAAGCTCCACCGGAACCTCCTCCTCACCCATCAGCGAGGAACGGTCCGCGTCGGAGCAACCTGCCAGGAAAGCTCCCGGCAGGCAGAAAAAGACAAAAAGCGAAATATGGCGTTTCATGATCATGGCAGACATTTTATGTGAATCAGTTCAGATCGGCATGGCCGGCATCACCCGCTACCCAGTCGGTTACAGTGGCGGTTACGGTCATCTTCGTAGCATCCGCCGGAGTCAGAGGCTCGGTCACGTTCAGGGTGATCAGGTGTGACTTACCGGCCTCGGTAGACAGGTTTGTTGTATTATCCTGCTTTTTGATTGTCACATTACTGAAAGTGATATCAGTGCCTCCCACAGAGATCACCGCATCGATCACGACTTGGCCCGAAGCCTGGATCATCAACGGATTACCTACCCGCACAGCGTCTGCGCCCAGCGCCACACTGGAAATACCGGCCACATTCATTACAGCGGCATCCGTCCACTTGCTCACACCGGCCTTACCCGAAGCCGGAGCTACGTTGACCTCTGCAGGCACCTGTGCGTCCTGCACGCTGATTTTCTTTAAGCTGATGGTTTTATCGGTCCATTCGCCACCACTTGCCTGAGTGGTGAGCTTCATCTCAAAGTTGAGCTGGGTCGTCAGGTGCTTGAACGTAAGTTCAGGGTTACTTGCAGAACTGCTGCTACCGGCCTCCGCCGCATCGGCGAGCATCACGTCCTGCTCCCCGTCTGTTTGGGGAATCGTCACCGTTGTACCGCTAACCGTTCCCGCAGGAGCCACAGCCGCCAGCCAAGACTTCGTGCCGGCAGTCGTATGGTAATAAAGAATCGGGTTGAGTGACACCGTAGCCTTAGAACCCGCCTTGAAAGAGGCGGTGGAAACCGTGGCACGGGTTGTCAGTTTGTTCTGTCCGCCGTCTTCCTTCACTTCATTGGCAAGCACCGGAGAAAACTTAGTCCAATCAGCAGCCTGATCACCGTCAGCCACCAGCACCGTAGCCGTCACATCACTGCCTACGCCCACCGCCGCGCGGGTCTTCACCATGCCCTGCACGCTTTGCGACACTTGGATAGGAGTCGCGTTCACCGGATTCTCGGGCAAAAGGTCATTGTCATTGCTTGAGCAGCTTGCCAGCAAAAGGGCCATAGCCGCCACACTTAGTTTCGTTTTCATTGTTTTCTAAAAGTTTTATAGTTAATAAATATGTTTATTGTTCTGTTTCGGCAGACCGATTGTCCACCAGTTCCCCACTGCCGGAGTCACCCTCCTGCCACCGTCCGACCGTAGCGACAGCTACAATCTCCACCGGATCGGGAATGACGGGATCGGGAAGTTCCACCCGGACGGTATAAGCCGTTCCGCCTTCCGCCTCCCCGCCTTCGAACCGTACGGGAAGGGCACGGTATTCGCAGTCGTGTGTCCGGTCATCGTCTACCGAAAGCACCAGGTCGATGGTCAGCATAGCGGAAGGCTGCACCAGCACATAGCCCGGCAGCGTCAGCTTGTTGCCGTCAAACGGAAGGCCCTCCGCCTCTTCGCCCGCTTCATAAACGGGCACGCTCACCGTGCGCTCACCCGGCAAGAGCGACTCTTCGGCCAGGGAGAGGGTCACCTCGTCCGTCAGTCCGTTCAGATGGAGCGACCGCACGCGGAGCGCCCCGGTATCTTCGGCCTCTACCGTGAGTGTAAAGATCAGTTGCGTCAGCAAGTGCCGATACAGGAGCGATTGGCTGTCGGACTCCCCGAAAGGAGCGGAAAGCGATCCGTTCTGTTCGCCCGTCAGCATCAGGTCTTCTTCTCCCGTCAGGCGGTAAGTCAGCCGCCCGTCAGCCGTCAGCGGTGCCGGAGGATAGTATCCCCGCAGATAGAGCGCCGAGCCGTCCGACGGATAGTAGCGTTCGGGCATCAGGCGGATCTCGTTGTCCGTGGCAATGCCGTCCCAGCTCCCGTCGTACTGTCCCGTACGTACACCGTAAGCGACACACACCGGGGTATCGCCGAAAACGTCCACCGTCGCACGGGTACGGATACCCGTAAAGAGACGGATGGGAACCGGCTCCGGTTCCGGACGCGGTTCGAGCGAGCGCTCCGTACACGAGAAGAGAAGCTGGGAAAGAAAGGCAGCTTTCAGTATGTATTTCAGTTTGAGTATCATATTCCCATTGTATTTCTAAAACCTATATCCCAGCCCCAGGTTGATCCCCGTCAGGCCCCAACGGACGAAGGAGGCCGGATGGTGATAGTATGCGTGGGGAGGTTCGTTATCATAAGCCTTGGCGGACGAATGGAGGTATCCCCCGCGCACTCCCGCCTCGATGCCCCAATGACGGGACAGGGGGACATACACGCCTGCGGAGAGTCCCGCATGCCGGTAACGTCCGGTGCGACTTCTGCCTGTGGCGTCCGTATCGCCTGCTGGCGAGGGACGGTAATCGAAATCGCCCGACTGACCGTAGACACCCAGATAGAACCAACGGTAACGCCCGTCACCTTTCAGCCACAAACGGGGCTCGAGGCTGTAGCCGGAGACGCCCCAGAAACGGTGATCGCGCCCGCCTTTCCAGTCTGAATACGCCGCAGAGGCCATCACCGACCAACGGCGGGCAAAATGAAGCTCCAGCGCCAGGTTGGGCCTGAAAGCTCCCAGGCGGCCTTCCGCCGTCAGCCCCGACCAGTCGGCAAGGTTCGTCTTCAGGGAGAAGACCATCCGATGCGGGTTTTCTGCTCCCGACCCCGCAACCGTACCGGGATGACCGGCCGGACCGACCGGTACAAAAAGAATGGGGGGCGGGCACGGGCGGTTGTCCGGAGCAGATGGGACCGCAGGAGGCAAAAGCGGATATCGGGAGGCATACATGCCATAGTTGCGGCGGGCGGCGGATAAAGTATCCGCACCCGCAGGCTCGCGCAGGCAGACAATCACCACGTCGCGCTCTTCGCCGGGATAGCAAACGGCATGGTTGTGAGTCACGAAATACTCCTCTTTCATCCCCTTGCGGGTGATCAGTTCGGACTTCACACGGCTGCTACGCACATAGGCCAGCCAAAGATTGTCGTGTACACTCCCGCCCGAAGTGCAATGACCGTCTACATAGATACGCATCTTCCCGTCGGCGATAGGGCCACGGAAAGAAGAGACGGCGGCAAACAGGCGTTTCAGCTCGTGATTGTTGCCTTGATAGTCGGCATACAGAACGTCACGCCCCTGTACAAAACGGAACGTGTGCAACGAATCGCAGTCCGAAACCGCACGTGTGCCGACACCCCGACCGCAGACCGGTGCGGAGAGCAAAAGGATATATCCGAGCAGCAGTAAAATTCTGTTCATGGCGGCAATCTCTAAAAAACGGTTTACAAACAAAGTTCTGTCAAATGGATTTCACTGAATATGCTGCGCATCATCTGGTTGACAACCCCCATACGGGAGGCCACCGACCCATAACGGCCATAGACACGCTGCTCGTCTACATCCGGAGAAACCGGACACACCCCCTCGTGCAGGATCAGCAACAAGGACAGCAGGTCGATGGAGCCCAAAGGCTTGCACAGTTCATAAGAAACGGGACTATCGGGAGATTCCGGGCATATACAGCGAATCAGCCCTCCGCGCTCCAACAGGGGAAGGAGGACAGAAACATTCCGGAAAGCGCAATCGGAAGAAACAGGAGGAGAAGATATGCCGGCATCACGGTAATAGATGTAACGAAGCACCCTGATAGCCTCCTGGGTTAAAATTGTAAGCATAACTTTTTGTTTTGTTTGTGAAGACCGTTACTTTGTAGGTAACGGCATTTAACAAATATCTGAAACAGACAGCGTTCTAAACCGAATAATTAGATTTAAACAATAAAAGGCATCCGATGATGGCAATAAAATGTTCATCCACGTTAAATTACACCAACGTGGACAACCCTTCTTATTGCTTTTTTAAGAGAAAATAGGGAAAACTAATGCTAAGCATGCATCTTTTTTAAAATTAATTATCTTTTTATTGAAAAACTTGCCTTTTTATTTGTTTGTGTGAAAAATAATGTCCAATTTTGCAGCAATAAAGCGATGCCGTTACCTACAAAGTAACAGACCACCTACCCTACTGATTATAAGCGTAATACCTTCAATACATTCTACCTTCAAACCGCATTCAGCACATAGTTGAGTATCTTCCTGTTTGTCCGGTCTACTTCCTTATCACCGAAAGGTTTCAGGTAAGTTTCCGTAACTTTCACCGAAGAGTGTCCCAGCCCACGGCTGATCACTCCCACGGGCGTCTCCTGATGAAAGGCAATCGTGGCCCACGTGTGACGCGCGGTGTATGAACTGAGCCTGCCGCCCAATCTCAAATCCACCGACACCCGTTCCAGCCGGCGGTTCAGGTTGCGCAGTTCACATTGATATTCCTGATAAGGAGTCAGCACCTTCTCCTGCCGACGTTTCCCGGTACGGGGTTGTCCCAGGATGGGTAGCAGGTAGCTCGGATGATCGTTCTCCGCCATCCTCCGGTTGATGATGTCCATCGCCTCACGGGGCACGGTAATGCTGACCTCCTGCCCCGTCTTATGCCGGCAGTAGGTCAGCACCCCCTTGTCAAGATTGCTCCTGCGCAGGTGTGCCAGATCGACAAACGGGATGCCCCGCAGCATAAACATCAGCACAAACCAGTCCACAGCCTTCGCCGAAGCCGATTCATCCGGACACCCCGACATGCGGATCATACGCCCCACCGTGCGGGCATCCACGGCACGCTTCACGTCGGAGCGCGTGCCGGTGTATACCTTGTCGAAAAGCCCTGTCACATATCCCGGACGCCCCTTCATCCCCCGGTTGTAGCCCGCACGCAGGGCACGCATGTAAGTAGACACCGTGTTCCAGCTAAGCCCCCGGCCAAGCAGCAGAAATTCGTAATTCCCCAGAAACGCCGGGGTCACCTCTTCAAATCCGATCTCCTCCTTTCCCGCGCTCTCCCTGAGCAAACGCAGCATGTTGTGGTAAATGCGCCGGGCGGACTCACGGCCCTCTTCACGGAACCTTTCAATCTCCGAAATCATAAATACTGTTAATGTTTCATTCATCTTATTCATTGTTTTTAATTTACAATATCCCCTTAAATATAAATTGTACAGAAAGCCGGATAACCGAACCTATATCTTTACAAAATATATCTAAAGAGACTTTACGGAACAATCCTTGGGACGATATGCTGTACACTTTTTGTATATCTTTGCCGATCCTAACGTCGTTTTAACAAACATTGGCATCCAGCCATCCCATACAAACCTCAAAGTAAGATGAAAAAGAGCATCCAGGACCTGAAAGAGTCATTAAGAAAAAAGGAACAGAAACAACAAAGACTGCACGAACAAGAAGATAAGATAGAAAAAGACATCCGTGTGCTGCGATACCTGATAGAACGGGAGGAACAGGCCGCCTCTGCGCAAGCCCCCCGGAAACGGAAAATCGCCCGAAAGCAGGTAAGCGACTTCTTCACCCGGATCGCCCTGTTTTACGAAGACCTGCAACGGCGCCTGGACCTGCGCATCACTTACCGCTGCTTCTGCCGCTGGCTCTGCACCCGCTACGAGTTCGAGTCACGCTACCGCGACCGCCACAAGTTGTCGCCTTGCACGGTACTGGGGTATTTTAAAAGGGAAAGAGGTGGGTAAGCTTCATCAGTCAACCTACATAGTGGGCAATGCTTATGGGTTGCTTAGTATATGCTACCATAGGTATATAAAAAAATAAGTTCCGCCCTGGTACGCATTGTAAAGAGGCGTGGCGGAAATTGTTGGTGCGAAGATACTGCTTTTTCATTTAAGAAATATTGTTCATCGCTTGCTGTTTTTCCAAGAGAGAACTTCACCCAAAGACGTTTTCATTTCCCTGTCCCCATTGTAGATGGCAAAGCATTGGTCGGGCGTAGCCCCTGATAACTTAGCCCATTTGGAGATACCCTTGAAAAAGTCCGGCGAATAGGTCGCCCCCGATTTTATTTCGTAAGCGTATTGTTTACCACCCTCGGTACGTAGTAAATCTATTTCGTTTCCGGTGCTGTCCCGCCAGAAAGTCAAATTAGGTTCCGCACCTTTATTATATGCCTCCTTGATAAATTCATTAATAACCAGATTTTCAAACAGACCGCCACGCAAAAAATGCGTCGAGATCTGTTCCGCATTTTGTATCTCTAATAAGGAGCAGGCCAACCCTGTATCATAGAAATAAAGTTTGGGCGTTTTTACTAATCGTTTGGCATAGTTGTTAAAATCCGGCCTTAGCAGATAGCAAATGTAACTCGCTTCTAATATCGAAATCCAAGCCGTTGCAGCTGTCACCGATATACCGCATTCATTAGCCAATGACGAAAGATTGAGCAGTTGTCCGATACGTCCGGCACATAATTTCAAAAAACGGATAAACTTGCTCAAATCTCCAATGTTTCGCATCAGGCGCACATCCCGTTCAACATACGTCTGGATATAGAACGGGTAATAATCATCCGGCTCTATATTTTTATCATAAATACGCGGATAAGCCCCTTTGAATATCTCTTCATCCACATTTTTGGGAAGAATACCGCCTTCTTTCATTTCACGATGAGAGAAAGGTAAGAGTTTGAGTATAGCTGTCCGGCCCGCCAATGACTGATTCACATTTTCCATTAATAGAAAATTATGTGATCCGGCCAATAAATACATCCCCTCACGATTCTCATTATCGGTGTAGGTTTGAATATACGAAAATAGCGAGGGAACATGTTGCACCTCGTCAATGATTGTCTTATCAGGATAGGTCGCAAGAAATCCTTTGGGATCGTCGGTTGCAAACAACCTCATGTCCGGGTCTTCGAGAGATACATATTTATAATCCGGAAAAGATGTTTTCAACAAAGTAGATTTACCCGACTGCCGAGGTCCCGTCAGGGTGACAATCGGATACTTGTTTGTCATCTCTAATAACTTCTGTTTTAATATCCTTTCTATCATAGCTACTTATTTATTGCAAATATAATATTAAAAAGTGAATTTGCAAACAGTAGTTCTGTTTTATCATTGTTAGTTCACACGGCTCTTTCATTTAAGAAATATAGTTCATCGCTTGTTATTGTAGCAAAAAGCCTTATATTCGTGCGCAGCGATGCTGAAGCACCGCCTTAGGTGTTTCTTCTTATCGTTCATTTTATTTTTTAATCGTTACTAAATATCAGGATTCAACGATCCACTTTTCGATGTTTCGGGTTTGGGCACTGAAATTTACGCCAATCTTAAAAAGCTTACGGCCGTCAGTCGCAAAAGGTTGCGTATAATGCTTCCCGTTGATCTGTCGGAGAGCTTCTTCGGCAGTGCCATCCAACTTGAACTCCATCACATAAATGAATTTATCTGTTTTCAAAACGAGATCGACACGCCCTTCAGCGGTATGATATTCCACTTGCGTATAGAATCCCATTAGCTTAAAGACGATGAAAAGCACATTCTGATAGTGCAGTTCCCGATCACGAATCATTTCGTAAGGGGTATCCGCAAAGAAACTCTGCAGACGGCGGAAAAAAGAATCATAGTCCCCGGCACGAACCTCTTGTACGAACTTCTGAATTTCAAACGGGGCTTCTACTTTATTGGTGTCCGCATAATAAGGAAGCAGAAACTTCATGAACCCCTCCTCCACTTCGCGATTCGGGAATCCCAAACGGTAAATCCCGAATTCACGGTCATACCCCTTGATGGTGAGGTAACCGCTCTGATAAATTACGGGAATAGGATCGGTAGAGGAAGAGTCGATGCTGTTCAATACATCCGCATCGGTTTCCACATGCGCCATTTTATGAAGATCATAGTGATGTATCTGCAAGAGTTCTACCAGATAGGTAGGAGTACCCGTTTCAAACCAATAATTTCCAAATTTCATTTTATAGAACGTATTCAGCAAGCTGAAAGGATTGTAAATGCCGATCGAATCTTCCACAAAATGGTACCCGTCATAGCATGCCTTCAATTCACGGCACACCTCTTCATAACCCATCCTCTGCCTGTCGGCAAGTTCGTACAACTCTTGATCCAGATTGGTCCGTATTTCCTCCTCGGTGATGCCGCACAATGCCACGTAACGTTCGTCCATCGACAAATCGATCAGATTGTTCAAAGCACTGAATACACTCACTTTACCAAACTTGGTGACACCGGTCAGAAAAGCGAACCGGATGTATCCATCCATTGTTTTGATAGCTCCATAAAAGGCTTGCAATGTCTTGCGAAACTCTTTTTGCAATTCTTCATCCCCAATGGATTGCAGCATGGGCTTATCATATTCATCCACCAGAATGACTACACGATGCCCCGTCAGTTTACAGGCACGCTCTATGACACCGGCAAAGCGCAGAGACAAAGAGCGCTCCGAAGGTTCAGCTCCATAGAGTTTCTCCCATGACACAATGGCTTTCTCCAATATATCCTCAAGGCTTTGCGGTGAGTCATATTTCTCTATATTCAAATCCAGATGCAATATCGGATGTTCTATCCACTCTTTCTCGAGCTTTTCCATCGCCAGTCCTTCAAAGAGTTCCTTTTTTCCCCGAAAATAGGCCTCGAGAGTAGAAACAAGCAGACTCTTCCCAAAGCGACGGGGGCGGCTCAGGAAATAATAACTCCCCGTCTTCACCATTTGATAAACCAATGCGGTTTTATCTACATAGAAAAAACCCTCTTTACGGATTTTCTCAAAATTCTGTATTCCGATAGGATAGATTTTATCGCTCATATTCTTTATTGTTCCGGAGATAAGTAACAGACCCATCTGTGGATACAAAGATACTATTTTTTTCTGTGTTTCGCATGTCATACTTGAAAAGCAACGCCGTGACAGTAAAAAAAGTTTTTCACTTCACACAAGAGAGATGTAATTTTGTCACATAAATAAAAGCAACAATTATGAAAGAATTAAATTTTGACTGGCTGCTGAACGGAAGCTGCCTGCTGTCGGACGTGGCGATGGCATATTTCACAACCTGTGTTTATCCCCGCTCGGCAGGCAAACGGATGCGCGACGAGATAGAACGCTATCCGAACCTGTACGCCGAACTGCTGGAAGCGGGATACAAGCGTCCCAACACACTGTTGACGCCGCGCCAGATCTGTATCGTGATCCGTCACTGGGGAATGCCCGACACGGTGTACAAGTGGCTGCGCGAGCACCCCGCGGATCGGGTTCAAAAACTGTTCGCCGACCGCAAATTCGACTGATATATTTTATATATCTTTTGTTTATTATTTATTTATGTGCAGGTCTGCATGTTGGCGGCCTCTAAATTCATCCGCACAGAAAGCTGAGCAACAGCGCATTAGGAGTACCAAAGCATGTTGGTGTCCGTGTTGGTGGTTTAGAGGCTCCGGATGATGGAAACAGAGGTTCCGGAAAGGCCCGGACGAGGCTCGGTTTCACCCCCGCAGAGCGTGCGCTGCCCTGCAGAGGACCCTGTGACTTTTTGCGCCGTAATGCGGCACTCTGCATCACTTTCTTGCATCACCGGCTGTCCGTGCTTAGCTTTGTCACACCGTTCGGGAAAGAGCGGTACACTCGATAACCTGTAAAATGAAATACTATGAACGCATCGACTGAAACAATTCTGAAAAAAGGATATATCCTGATCCCCAAATCCCTGATCGAAGATTTCCTCAAAGCCGGATTGGGCACAGAGGGCTATCTGGAAGCGTGGATACGCGTATTGGCGCTGGTCAACTATTCGGATACGGAGATCTGTGTGCAAGGCAACCGGATGATCTGCCGACGGGGAGAGACGGTATACACCTACAGCCACTGGGAAAAGGTGCTGGGATGGAGCCGCTATCGCACCCGCCACTTCTTCGAAACCCTGTTTAAATCCGGAATCATGGAGGCCGTGGAGAACTCCGCCGGAATCACCCTGCTACGGGTGATAGACTATGACCTCTGGACCGGACAGAAAAAGGCGGCCGCCACCCGGAGCAACCATGCCACGGAGGGTTTCGACGACTTCTGGGACCTCTACCACCGCATCACCCAAAAGGACAAGATAAACATAGCCCGTGCCCGGAAAGAATGGAATAAACTGACGGCAACGGAGAAGAAACTGGCCTTGGAAAACATCGAGGAATATTATGCCCACCAAAAAGATATACGCTTCTGCAAACAGGCGGCCACGTATCTGGCGGATAAAGCGTTCCTGAATGAATATGAGTTTTAAACCCACCACAAATCCAAATCATTATGCTACAACCCCAAGCACCCGAACTCGAGGAAACCATCCTCGGAGCCTGCCTGATAGAAAAAGAAGGCATGGCACTGGTTGACGAACTGCTGAAACCGGAAATGTTTTATGTCACCCGTCATCAACTGATTTATGCCGCACTGCAGGCGATGTTTCACGCCGGTACGAACATCGACATCCTCACCGCCACCGAAGAGCTGCGCAAGCGCGGAAAGCTGGACGATGCCGGAGGGCCGTTCTACATCACCCAACTGAGCAGCCGGGTGGCAAGTTCGGCACATCTGGAATATCATGCGCGCATCGTGCACCAGAAGTACATCCGAAGAGAAATGATCGTGGGATTCAGCAAGCTGCTGACCCTCTCCGGCGATGAAACCATCGACCTGACAGACACGCTGGTGGATGCTCACAACCTGCTGGACAGGCTTGAAGGAGCCTGCGGACACAACCGGCAACTACGGGATATGGACACTCTGATGCAGGCCACCCTGGTGGAAGCGGAAGGGCGAATGCGGAAAAACAAGGACGGAGTGACCGGCATCCCTACCGGACTGACCGAACTGGACAAGATGACGGGCGGATGGCAAAACAATGACCTGATCACCATCGCCGCCCGGCCGGCAGTGGGAAAAACCGCCTTCGCGCTCCATCTGGCTAAAGCCGCAGCAGCGGCAGGACATCATACGGTGGTGTACAGCCTCGAGATGCAGGGCGAACGGTTGGGTGACCGATGGCTCCTGTCGGCAGGAGAGGTGGACCCGCACCTCTGGCGAAGCGGTAAAGTGTCGCAGGAAACATGGCTGCAAGCCCGGCAGACCGCAGGAGAACTGGCAAGACTGCCCATCTGCGTAGACGACAACCCGGATATGAGCATGGACCGGGTACGCTCGAGCGCACGGCTGCTGCAAAGCAAAGGCAAGTGCGACTTTATCATCATCGACTATCTGCAACTGTGCGACATGCGCACCGAACAGAACAACCGGAACCGGGAACAAGAGGTGGCACAGGCCAGCCGTAAAGCCAAGCTGCTGGCCAAGGAACTGCACATACCGGTCATCTTGCTGAGCCAACTCAACCGCGGCTCCGAAAACAGGGCGTACGGACGCCTGGAATTGGCGGATCTGCGTGAGAGCGGCGCCATCGAGCAGGATTCCGACCTGGTGGTTCTGCTCTATCGCCCGGCACTGGCACACCTGGCAACGGACAAGCAGAGCGGATATCCGACAGAGGGGCTGGGGATAGCCATCATCGCCAAACACCGCAACGGCGAGACGGGCAATGTATACTTCGGACACAACAGGAGCATGACAAAAATCGGCGACTATGTGCCGCCGACGGAATGGATAAGGAGGAACGCGAAATAAAATGGAAAAGCCGGAGTCTACAGGCTCTCTATCTCTCCGGCGGACAATCCTGTCACCTGGCAGATGGTTTCGACCGGCAG
>OGEM01000264.1_pt1 | contig 43251 bp, 31 predicted proteins | sample 1570741 | NCBI WGS metagenome assembly OGEM01 (sample SAMEA2582141, study PRJEB24529) | metagenome | biome: Human gut stool | place: China | collected 2011
ATCATCACTTACGTTTACAAAGAAGTGAAAGAAGAGCCAACTCAACCTAAGGGTAGCGTATACGTACACTACAAAGATACTGAAGGTAACACTATTAAACAATCAGTAACAGATGAGTTAGACCAACCAGTAGGTAAAGACTACAACACTGTTGAAGACAACCGTCCACAGTACATTAAATTCGAAGGTAAAACTTACGAAATCGTACCAGTCGGAAACTACACAGTTGGTAAAGTAGATACTCAAGGTCACCTTGAATCAACAGACCCAACAACTGGTAAAGTGGTTGAAGGACGTAAAGACGTTACTTACATCTACAAACTTGTCGAAGAACCTGTACAACCTAAGGGTAATGTATATGTTCACTATGTAGATGAAAATGGTAACACTATCAAGACTTCAGTAGTGGATGAAAAAGACCAACCAGTAGGTAAAGACTACGATACAGTTGTGGATAACCGTCCTAAGACAATCACAACTGCAGATGGTAAAGTCTATGAATTGGTACCACAAGGTAACTACCCAGTAGGTAAGGTTGATGGTGAAGGTCACTTGACAACAACTGATCCAACAACTGGTAAAGTCATCGAAGGTGATAAGAACGTTACTTATGTTTACAAACTTGTGAAGACTCCAAACGTTCCAACACCAAACACTCCAGTGCCACCAACTCCAACACCAAATACACCGGTAGATCCAACACCTAATAAACCAATGGATCCAACACCAAATACACCGGTAGATCCAACACCAAATACACCGGTAGATCCAACACCAAATACACCAGTGAACCCAGTTCCTGAGCAACCAGCTCAACCAGCTCCAGCTCTTGAACAACTTCCAAATACTGGTGAAACAGGATCTGTAGCTTCAGCTCTTCTTGGAGCAGTTGCAGGGGTTGCAGGGGTTGCAGCACTTGGACGTCGCAAAAAGGAAGATGAAAAATAATCTTCTATCCTAATTTGATTCGGTCATTTCAAGTATGTGGGAAATGAAAAAGGATCAAGAAAGAGAACCTTCGGGTTCTCTTTTTGTGTGCTGTTTTTTATATTAAAAACTAGTCTTAATTAGTTACTTTTGGGGAAAATTAGTGTATAATAACTCGATATCTAAAATTTAAGGAGCGAACATGTTTTTTAAACGTTCGAAAGGGGAGTTTCGCGAAACGGAGCGAATCACACGTTTTAAATTAATCAAATCAGGAAAGAATTGGGTACGGGCATCTGTTTCTCGGTTAGGCTTATTTCGTATCATGCGAGGTGGTGTGGATGAAAAAATCATGGTTAGATATGATGATTCTTCACGTCAAATGCCTGCAGACCTAGTAAAAGGGATGGTTGTACTCGGGGCTCTTGCTGGAGCAACAACAGTTGCCAATCCGGTATTTGCAGAGGAAAATGGGATGGATACGACTGTTGGGTCTGAAATCAGCCCATCGACTGGTGTAGTGGGTTCGGATAGTTTTGTCTTGGGGACGACCTCTATCACAGATTCTGTATCAGCCAGTCAATCTATAAGTGAATCCATCTCATTTTCAGAGTCAGCTAGTGAAAGCGACTCTCTGTCTCAATCGGTATCTTTGAGTGAATCTCATGTTGTCAGTAATTCAGCGAGTCAGTCCACATCAGAATTTGCTAGTAGCAGTCTCTCAGAAGACGATTCAATTCACAGGGCTACTCCTGAAATGAGCGAGAAAGAAGTAGTGGCTCAGACCACTCGCTCGGAAGACCAGGTGAAACGTCTGCAGGTCTTAGCCTTGGATTTATACACCTATCGAGCGCGAGCTTTGGAAATCCCGGGGGCCGAATCTGCAATTGAGAATGGAGATCTGGCCTTAGAGGCTATTCGAACTGGCTTGTCTAATCCGGCAATTCAAATCGATGCCGTGGAAAGCCAAGCAAAGATTGCTCGCAATCGCTTGGCCAACGCGGTGCTACGCGCGACATCTGGTCAGCGTGACCCTCGAAATGGGAACCGTATTGACACAGATACCAGTCTCCGTGCGCCTCAGTATAATTTAGGTCCTGCCAACAATACCTTGATTTCTGTGTATAACTCTGATTACATCAATCAGGTTTATAAGGTTGTTGAAACCAATCCTACACGAAATAATATTAAGAGCATTGGCTACGCTTCTGGTAGCGATCGTGTGAATGGCATTTATGTTCCGCAAACATCGGCCTTGAAAAATAGTGCAGCTGTCTTTAATATCGTGGGGACTGTTGGCCAGACAGAGGTCGTAACGCCTGGGAGAATTTATAATGTTTCTTTTGTAGTAACCAATACGGCTAAGCAGTCAGTAACACGAACGCTACGAATCCAGGTTTTGCCGCAAAATGATGGTATTCGAAACCCGATTACGGCTGTGACGACAGCGACTTTTGTCAATGATACCACTAACTTGGCCCAGGCTGAAAAAGAGAAGATTTGGGAAACTTTTAAGGCTACTAATCCGAATATTGCAACTTCAAAGGACTTTAAATCTTATTCCGTTTCATCATCTGGTGTGGTGACCATTACCTATAAAGATAACACTACAAATGATGTGACGGCTCCAGTGAAGCGACTTGCAGCACCAACTGTTGAAACGAGATTATTGGATAAGGCTTACACACAGACGCCTGTAACGGTGACGGGAGCTGAGCCAGGTTCTACAGTCGTTCTATACAATAATGACGACGAAGTGGGAACAGCTGTGGCAGATGCTTCGGGTCAAGCGATTGTGACGCCGACTGTTAAGTTACAAACGGGTGGTGTAACAGCCAAAGCTCGCATCATGTATGGTGATTATGCGGTGTATTCAGATGCCAGTAATTCCGTGGCTGTAACTGACGGAACGCGTCCTGAAGTGACGGCTAAGTTGACCGTCAATGGTGTGGAACCGAAATCAACCCCTCTTGAAGGTGGTGGGAAGAATTATACTATTTACGCTGGTGATGATGCGGTTGTGACTTTCACGGCAACGGATGACAGTGGCAAGCTTAAAGAAATGAAAGTCGTTGCAAGAGCCGATTTGAATGACAATGCCTTGAACGGCAATTTCTTTGGTAGTAGCCAGTATGGGACAGGTGATATTGCTCCTATCACGGGAGATATTACGGCTACCAGTGCAAACCCTGCAACCATCACAACGACCATTCATTTGAAGGATGATCTTTACCATACCTACCGAAATACATGGCAACGCAACGTCGCGGCTATTGACAATGCCTCCAATATGAACCGTCCAAACGGTTTGGGTGAGATTCGGATTACCCAGGGGCGTCTCGCTGATCGTACGCCAGGTGTGGCGCCGACAAGCACTATTCAGGTGACGAGTCTAACTGCATTGACAGATGCAGATAAGAGCAAGGTGATTGCTGCTGTATCGGCAGTCAACCCAGAGGTGGCCAACCGGATTAAGTCCTATACGGTTAATAGTGATGGTACAGTCACCATTACTTATAAAGATAGTACGACCAATGTTGTAGCGGTGAAACTGTCAGATAGCGATCACAGTCAGTCTGTATCAAACAGTCAGAGTGCGTCTACGAAGACTTCGCAATCGATCAGTCAGTCTTTAAGTACGAAGCAATCACAGAGTGTATCGGCTCAGCAGAGCGTTTCATTGAGTCAGTCACTGAGCTCGGTTCGCTCGCAAAGTTTGTCGGCTTCACTAAGCCAATCAGCGTCTACAAGTGCATCCGCTCAAGCAAGTCTATCTCGCAGTCAATCGTTGAGCAAGGAGGTTTCTCAATCTCAATCCGCTTCAACGAGTCAATCTGTATCGACAAGAAAATCTGAATCTGTGAAAGTTTCGGAATCAGCATCCGCAAGTGTCAGTGACTTGCAGTCTGCTTCGGTATCAGCAAGTGTATCCAAAGTGGTTAGCCAGTCTGTCTCAAGTTCGACATCCGCTTCAACGAGCGCCTCTGTTTCAGTGAGTCAGTCAGCATCAGCATCGCTTTCACAGTCGGTATCAGAGTCACTAAGTCAATCGACTCGCGAGTCGGCTTCAAAATCCGTAAGCCAATCGCAATCTGAGTCTGCATCAGTATCTTTGAGTGAGTCCGCTAGTAAATCAGCATCGTTGAGCACTTCCGTATTAGAGAGTCAATCAGCCTCAACTTCGGTGTCGGTTTCAACGTCTGAGTCGGTTTCAGCCTCTGAATCAGTCTCGACGTCTGAGTCAGTTTCAACATCTGAATCAGTATCGGCTTCAGAGTCAGTTTCAACCTCAGAATCAGTGTCAACCTCTGAATCTGCATCGACATCAGAATCGGCATCAACATCGGAGTCAGTCTCAGCGTCTGAATCAGCGTCAGCTTCTGAATCAGCGTTAGCTTCTGAATCAGTGTCAACATCTGAATCAGTTTCAACGTCTGAATCAGTCTCAGCCTCAGAATCGGCATCAGCGTCTGAATCAGTGTCTACGTCCGAGTCGGTTTCAACCTCAGAATCAGTGTCAACATCTGAATCAGTATCAGCATCCGTGTCAGCCTCAACGTCTGAATCAGTTTCTTCGTCTGAGTCAGCGTCTACGTCCGAATCAGCCTCTACTTCTGAATCAGTATCTACATCTGAATCGGTTTCTGTATCTGAGTCAGCATCAGCCTCTGAGTCGGCCTCTATATCAGAATCAGTCTCAACCTCTGAATCGGCATCAACATCCGAGTCAGTCTCAGCATCTGCTTCTGAATCAGTGTCAACATCAGAATCAGTGTCAGCGTCTGAATCAGTCTCAACCTCTGAATCAGTGTCTACTTCTGAATCTGTATCAACATCAGAATCAGTGTCAACGTCCGAATCAGTGTCTACATCTGAGTCAGCGTCAACGTCTGAATCAGTCTCAACCTCTGAATCGGCATCGACATCAGAATCGGCATCAACATCGGAGTCAGTCTCAGCGTCTGAATCAGCGTCAGCTTCTGAATCAGCGTTAGCTTCTGAATCAGTGTCAACATCTGAATCAGTTTCAACGTCTGAATCAGTCTCAGCCTCAGAATCGGCATCAGCGTCTGAATCAGTGTCTACGTCCGAGTCGGTTTCAACCTCAGAATCAGTCTCTACGTCTGAATCAATCTCGACATCTGAATCATTGTCAGCGTCTGAATCAGTATCAACGTCTGAGTCAGCATCTGCGTCCGAGTCAGTATCGACGTCCGAATCTGCATCTACATCCGAATCAGTATCAACATCCGAATCAGTCTCTACGTCTGAATCAATCTCGACATCTGAATCAGTGTCTATTTCTGAATCAGTCTCGACGTCCGAATCAGCATCTACATCCGAATCAGTCTCGGCGTCTGAGTCATTGTCAGCATCTGCGTCTGAGTCAGTTTCAGTGTCAGAATCAGTCTCGACCTCTGAGTCGGCATCAACATCCGAGTCGGTTTCAGCGTCAGAATCAATCTCGAAATCTGAGTCAGTGTCTATTTCTGAATCAGTCTCGACGTCCGAGTCAGTTTCAACATCTGAATCAGTGTCTACTTCTGAATCAGTTTCTACCTCTGAATCAGTGTCTACTTCTGAATCAGTTTCTACCTCTGAGTCAGTATCTACGTCTGAATCAATCTCGACCTCTGAATCATTGTCAGCATCGTTGAGCATCTCAGTATCTGAAAGTCAGTCAGTCTCTGCTTCAGTGTCAGTTTCGACTTCAGAGTCGGTTTCAATGTCAGAATCAGCCTCTGCGTCCGAGTCAGCGTCAACTTCTGAATCAGTGTCTACATCTGAATCAGTATCAACGTCTGAGTCAGCGTCTGCGTCCGAATCAGTGTCTACGTCTGAATCAGTTTCAACATCCGAGTCAATTTCAGCGTCTGAGTCGGTTTCAACATCCGAATCAGCATCTACATCCGAATCAGTCTCAACGTCTGAATCGGTATCGACGTCTGAGTCGGTCTCAATGTCCGAATCAGTGTCTGCTTCTGAATCAGTGTCAACATCCGAATCATCATCAGCCTCTGAGTCAGTATCTACATCAGAGTCAGTCTCAGCGTCTGAATCAGCGTCAGCCTCTGAGTCAGTGTCTGCATCTGAGTCAGCCTCAACATCTGAGTCAGCATCTACATCTGAATCAGTTTCAACGTCCGAGTCAGTTTCAATATCAGAATCAGTGTCTACGTCCGAATCATCATCAGCCTCTGAGTCAGTATCTACATCAGAGTCAGTCTCAGCGTCTGAATCAGCGTCAGCCTCTGAGTCAGTGTCTGCATCTGAGTCAGCCTCAACATCTGAGTCAGCATCGACATCTGAGTCAGTTTCAGTCTCTGAATCGGTCTCAACCTCAGAATCAGTCTCAACGTCTGAATCGGTATCTACATCTGAGTCAGCATCAACGTCTGAATCAGTGTCTACGTCCGAATCAGCATCTGCGTCCGAGTCAGCGTCAACTTCTGAATCAGTCTCAATGTCTGAATCGGTATCTACATATGAGTCAGCATCAACGTCTGAATCAGTGTCTACGTCCGAATCGGTTTCTGTCTCTGAATCAGCATCAACCTCTGAATCAGTATCGATATCCGAGTCATTGTCCGCGTCCGAGTCAGTTTCAATGTCTGAATCTGTGTCGACATCCGAGTCGGTTTCTGTATCTGAATCAGTTTCAACGTCTGAATCAGTATCAGCCTCAGAATCAGTATCTACATCTGAATCAGTGTCGACATCTGAGTCAGCATCAACCTCGGAATCAGTGTCGACATCTGAGTCAGCATCAACCTCGGAATCAGTATCTGCTTCTGAATCAGTATCAACATCAGAATCAGCATCTGCGTCCGAGTCCGAGTCAACATCAGAATCAGTCTCAACCTCTGAATCGGCATCGACATCCGAATCGGCATCAACCTCTGAGTCAGTCTCAACGTCCGAGTCAGAGTCAGCCTCAGAATCAGCATCAACGTCTGAATCAATCTCGATATCTGAATCATTGTCAGCATCGTTGAGCAGTTCAGTATCTGAAAGCCAGTCAGTCTCTACTTCTGTTTCAGTTTCGACATCAGTATCTGCATCTGAGTCAGCATCATTGAGTACCTCTGCATCTGAATCAACTTCAACATCAGTAAGTACTTCAGTTTCAGTGAGTCAATCACAATCAGGATCTGCATCTGGTAGTGGTTCATACTCTAATTCAATGAGCCAATCAATTTCTCGTTCAGAGTCATTGTCTGCATCAGAGTCAGCAAGTGGTTTACAAAAACACAGCCAATCTGTGGCCCTTCCGAATACTGGCGAAACAGGATCTGTAACATCAGCTCTTCTTGGGGTTGTTACAGGGTTAGCTGGAATTGCTGGACTTACCCGACGTAAAAAGAAGGGGAACTGATCTAGTAGGAAATATCATTTTTTTCGAGTGAATCTCATAGGAGATTCACTTTTTTTCTAGTAGAATGAGGTGTTTTTAATGTGTTACAAAAAAATTTGAAAATTAAACAATAATATAGAAGTTTTTTGTAGCAAATTACTTGAATCTACGTAGTATTCCTGTATAATTAATAATGACTACAATGTAAGGGGAATATCATGCAATTTAAGCGTTCAAAAGGAAACTTTCGTGAAACAGATCGTGTCGTACGCTTCAAATTAATTAAATCAGGAAAAAATTGGCTTCGGGCATCAACGGCTGCTCTAGGCCTCTTTCGCGTGGTGCGTGGGCAAGTGGAGGAGACCATCATTGCCAACGTGCAGCAAGATCAAATAGAAAATCAAAAGCATAACCAAGCCTTCTTAAAAGGTTTGATTACGGTAGGGACTGTTTTTGGTGGTGCTGTGCTTGCTACGACAGCTAAGGCGGAGGAAGCAACATCACTTGCACCAACGGTTTCTGAGACAAAAGAGGAAACCTTGGCAGAAGTGGATAGTGTGGTCTTAGGAAATACCTCTACCCAGTCTTCAGAATCCAGCTCTGTTTCAGGATCAACTAGCCTTTCTACATCTGTGAGTGTATCTACTTCGATCAGTGAATCTACTTCTTTGTCCTTGAGCGAAGTTGGATCAACTGCATTATCAACGGCACTTAGTGAATCTGCTCAAGCTCTAGAGTCAGAGGTAGTTGTTGAAGAGCCGACTAGTTTAGAAGAAGCCGTTGTTTTGGAACAAAATACCTCTGAAGCTGAATTGCTTCAAGAAATTGCAGGGAATTACGCATCTAAAATGACGGACACTGATCGCCGAGCAGTGGTCGAAGCGGTCATTAACAAAGTGCAGGCTGAAGTGGCTGCAAGCAATAACTTGATCCACACCAATGCCAGTGCTCAAGCTTATGCTGACCAGCGCGATCGTTTGGAGAAAGCTGTCGATGAGATGATGACGACCTTGACAGCTGCAGGCTTTGTGGGAAATACAAATGTAGATGGGAAACCTGCGATTTCTGCTCAGTTGGCTCCCATTGCTGAGGCGGCTAAGAGTAGTAGCAAAGATCTAGAGATTACACCAAACATGGATGATCGCAACGGTGCTAGTGTTGAAGATGCCCCTCTAACAGCTACAGATGTTGCCAAAGATCCTCATATCGATAAGCGCTATGTTAACCAAACACCTGAAGAAATTGCTGCTTATAAGAAGGATACGGATGCGACTCGCTATACCTTTGGGATTTGGGATTTTGTTAATAAAACAGGAGAATCACTCGGCTATTATGCGACCTTGTCTGTCGATCGTACCGATACCGATCCGAAGACCCATGTGGGAAATGATGTATATTTCCGCATTGTGAAAAAATCAGATGGTTCTGAGATTTTCTCTCAAACCTTCTCTGCAAATGTCATTGGGGGCACGCAGTTCCAACTACCTAACGAAGTGTTGATTAAGAAAGCTCCTTTGGGGAATATGTTTGCCTATAGCAAGGCTGATGATGGGAAACCTGGGAATGTTTATCTAGGTACCTACGCTAGTCCTGAGACAAGTTTTCTTGTACGAGATGTATACGATGTGATGAACCCTTCAAAACAAGGGGAACTATTGACTTCGAGAGCTGAAATCAAGGTTCCATCTATGTGGGGGCAACAGTCGACTTTCTACAAAGTGGTAGATCCAGCAGGCAAATGGGTCGATGGGGAATACACGCCAACTGGGAAGGAAGAAGTCTTAGCAGAGTATACCCAATACGGGATTGAAGGTCAGCATTATACGGCCTCCAATGCTCGTGATATTGCAGGATATGTCAAGGTTCCGGTAGTGAACTCGGCTCAAAAAGCAACAACTGGGATCTTTGACAATAGTACGGTTGGCACACGCCGAGTGGAATTATACGGGAATGCGCGTGAGCATTTTATAAGAAGTGAAGTTGTTACAACCAGTCAAAACGGTGACTACATCCTTCGTTACTACGTTCTGGATCCTTCCAAAGTCTATAACGTTTCGAATCTCGATGTCGGGAATGAGCCGGTATTTGACAAGTATACCCTTGTTTATGAAAAAGAGTTTAAACAAGATGCTTCAGATGCCCTCTCTGATTTAGGTAGAACGCGTAAAGTTGAAAGTAAGAACAAAGATTATTTCTTGAATGTTACGCCAAAACGGGTGGATGATCGTCATTTTGAGTTGGAGATCACCGGATGGTTTTCGGCTAAAGAAACTGTCACCTATACTGATGAAAATACAGGAACAGAATATACAGTTCCAAAACCTTTCACAAATCTTCCAAAATCAGCTTTCCTAAGTAACAATCAGACTATGATCGTTGGGAAAGATGCGACACCTCAAGGAGCAGAAGGCTTTTCTAACTTTAAACAAACCATTCAAAAAATGGTGGTTTCAAATCCACTGACGAGCGTGAACTATTATTATCGGAAAATGACGTCGTCAGAATCTGCATCACAGTCTCAAAGTTTCTCAGCTTCAACGTCAGCATCTCAAGTTTCAGATTCGATTTCATCTTCTCAATCTGTATCGGCTAGCGAGTCCGTTTCCTTGTCGCAAGCATCTAGCTCCTCCAGTCAGTCTGAGTCCTTGGTTCAGGCATCAGTCTCCGCCAGTCAATCAGAGTCGTTGGTTAAAGAATCTGTATCTACCAGTCAGTCAGACTCGTTGGTACAAGAATCCGTTTCAGCAAGCCAGTCAGACTCGTTGGTTCAAGCGTCGGTTTCTGCGAGTCAATCAGATTCGCTAGTTCAAGAGTCGATTTCAGCCAGTCAATCAGACTCGTTGATTCAAGCCTCAGTCTCCGCTAGCCAATCAGAGTCACTGGTTAAAGAATCAGTTTCTGCCAGTCAATCAGAATCCTTGGTTCGAGAGTCAGTTTCAGCTAGTCAGTCAGAGTCACTGGTACAAGCCTCCGTATCTGCAAGTCAATCAGATTCCTTGATTAAAGAATCTGTATCAGCGAGTCAGTCAGATTCCTTGATTCGTGAATCCGTATCTGCCAGCCAGTCTGATTCGTTGGTTCAGGAATCTGTATCCGCCAGTCAGTCAGATTCCTTGGTTCAGACATCTGTATCGGCCAGCCAGTCCGATTCGCTGGTTAAAGAATCAGTTTCTGCGAGTCAATCAGACTCGCTGGTTCAGGCATCTGTATCGTCTAGCCAATCAGAATCCTTGGTTCAATCGTCGGTTTCAGTAAGTCAGTCAGAGTCTTTGCTTCAGGAATCCGTATCTGCCAGCCAGTCTGATTCGTTGGTTCAAGAATCAGTTTCTTCAAGCCAATCTGAGTCGCTGGTTCAAGAGTCGATTTCAGCGAGTCAATCCGACTCACAATCAAAAGCAGCATCAGCATCTAAGAGTGAGTCTGAAAAAGCCTCGAAATCTGTTTCGTTGAGTCAGTCAGAGTCTTTGCTTCAGGAATCCGTATCGGCAAGCCAGTCAGATTCCTTGATTCAGGCATCTGTATCGTCTAGCCAATCAGAATCCCTGGTTCAAGCGTCAGTTTCTGCAAGCCAATCCGACTCGTTGGTTCAAACATCGGTATCGGCCAGTCAGTCTGAATCGTTGGTTCAGGAATCGGTTTCCGCAAGTCAGTCAGAGTCCTTGATTAAAGAATCTGTATCCGCCAGTCAATCAGACTCGCTGGTTCAGGCATCTGTATCGGCCAGCCAGTCCGAGTCCTTGATTAAAGAATCTGTATCCGCAAGTCAATCAGAATCCTTGGTTCAAGCCTCGATTTCTGCAAGTCGGTCAGAGTCATTGCTTCAGGCATCAGTCTCAGCCAGCCAGTCTGAATCCCTGGTTCAATCGTCGGTTTCTGCAAGCAAATCAGAGTCCTTGGTTCAGCAATCCGTTTCAGCAAGTCAGTCCGAGTCGTTAGTACAAGAATCCGTTTCTGCCAGTCAGTCTGGATCGTTGCTTCAGGAATCGGTTTCCGCAAGCCAATCAGAATCCTTGGTTCAATCGTCCGTTTCTGCCAGTCAGTCAGATTCCTTGATACAAGAATCTGTTTCTGCCAGTCAATCAGACTCACAATCAAAAGCAGCATCAGCATCTAAGAGCGAGTCTGAAAAAGCCTCTAAATCTGTTTCGTTGAGTCAGTCGGTATCCTTATCTAATTTAGCATCTAGATCAATCTCCGTGTCTCAATCTCAGTCGACATCGGCGGTTGGATCGGAGGAAGTGGTTTCTCAACTGATTTCTTTGTCACAATCTATTTCGATGAGTAAAAAGCTATCAGAATCCGTTTCGTTGAGTCAGTCAGAATCCTTGGTTCAGGAATCCTTATCGGCAAGTCAATCCGATTCCTTGGTTAAAGAATCAGTTTCTTCAAGCCAATCCGAGTCGTTGGTACAAGAGTCGATTTCAGCAAGTCAATCAGAGTCTTTGATTCAAGCTTCGGTTTCTGCAAGTCGGTCAGAGTCATTGATTCAGGCATCGGTATCAGCGAGTCAATCCGATTCCTTGATTAAAGAATCAGTTTCTTCAAGCCAATCCGATTCGCTGGTACAAGAGTCGATTTCAGCCAGCCAATCCGATTCGCTGGTTCAAGCATCTGTATCTGCCAGTCAGTCCGATTCGTTGGCACAAGAATCCGTTTCCACCAGCCAGTCAGACTCGTTAGTACAAGCATCCGTTTCAGCTAGCCAATCAGAATCACTAGTCCAAGCGTCAGTTTTGGCAAGTAAATCAAATTTATTGGCTCAAGAATCGATCTCAGCAAGCCAATCAGACTCGTTGGTTCAAGCGTCAGTTTCTACAAGCCAGTCTGAATCACTGGTTCAGGCATCTGTATCGTCTAGCCAATCCGATTCATTGCTCAAAGAATCCGTATCAGCTAGTCAATCTGATTCCTTGGTTCAAGCGTCGGTTTCCGCAAGTCAGTCCGATTCCTTGCTTCAGGAATCCGTATCAGCTAGTCAATCTGATTCCTTGGTTCAAGCGTTGGTTTCCGCAAGTCAGTCCGAGTCATTGGTTCAGGAATCCGTATCTGTCAGTCAGTCAGACTCGCTGATTCAAGAATCAGTTTCCGCGAGTCAATCCGATTCGCTAGTTCAAGAGTCGGTTTCCGCCAGTCAATCTGAGTCCTTGATTCAAGCATCAGCTTCCGAAAGTCAATCGCAATCTACTTCTGATATCGAATCTAAGTCTCAAATTACAGAATCTATGTCCTTTTCTCGTTCTGATTCAATGAGTCAGTCGGAATCGCAAGTATCGACTGATTTGCAATCAACATCATTGAGTCAATCAGACTCGTTGGTGCGAGAGTCAGTTTCTGCGAGTGAATCGGAATCATTGGTTCAGGAGTCTGTATCGGCCAGTCAATCAGAGTCGCAGGTTCAAGCCTCAGTATCTGCTAGCCAATCGGATTCGTTGGTTCAAGCATCTGTATTGACCAGCCAATCAGAATCGCTAGTTCAAGAGTCGATTTCAGCTAGTCAATCAGACTCGTTAGTACAAGAATCCGTTTCGGCAATTCAATCCGACTCCTTGGCCCAAGCATCCGTTTCAGCAAGTGAATCAGAATCGCTAATCCAAGAGTCGATCTCAACTAGTCAATCCGAGTCATTGGTTCAAGCGTCCGTTTCTACTAGTCAGTCCGAATCGTTGATTCAGGACTCCGTTTCAGCGAGTCAATCCGATTCGCTAGTTCAAGGGTCGATTTCAGCCAGTCAATCAGAGTCGCTGGTACAAGAATCAGTTTCTGCCAGCCAATCAGACTCGTTGGCTCAAGTATCGGTATCGGCAAGCCAATCAGAATCGGCAAGCCAATCAGAATCCTTGGTTCAGGAATCCGTTTCAGCTAGTCAATCTGAATCGCTGGTACAAGAGTCCGTTTCGGCTAGCCAATCCGAGTCATTGGTTCAGGAATCTGTATCTGCCAGTCAGTCAGACTCGCTGATTCAAGAATCCGTTTCAGCAAGTCAATCTGAATCCTTGGTTCAGGCCTCGGTATCTGCCAGCCAGTTCGACTCCTTGGCCCAAGCATCCGTTTTAGCTAGTCAATCTGAATCGCTAGTTCAAGCGTCGGCTTCAGCCAGTCAATCAGATTCATTAGTTCAAGCTTCTGCCTTAACAAGTGAATCTGCCTCAACTTCTTATGTCGTAGCTACATCGCAGGTTTCAGAGTCTGGATCGTTCTCTCGATCCGTTTCTGAGAGTCTATCTGCTTCACAATGGACATCCTATTCAGAATCTCTAGCGTCAACATCTGTTTCAAAATCTGACTCCTATAGCCAATCAGCTTCACTCCTTTCTTCAAGCGAATCGGCTTCAACGTCCATGCCAGTATCTGAATTTCCTTTGACGAGTATTTCAGATTCTATAAGCGCATCATCGACAGAGAGTCAATCCTTATCGCAGGAAATTTCTGAATGGATCAGTGTGTCTTATGCGTCAAGTTTCTCTACTGTGACAAGTTCTTCGGAGTCTGTCGTGTCTTCGTCAAGTACCTCTTACTCAGAATCTCCATCAGACACAAGCTCACTAACTGCGGCGCACTCTTCCGGACCTGCTCTTCCAGAGACAGGTGCCCATCCTTCATCTAATATTCTTGCTACAGGAGCTTCCATTCTTCTGTCTGGATTAGCTCTTTTAGGAATTCGGAAAAAAGATGGCAAATAAAACCTTAAAAGACCGGAATGAACCGGTCTTTTATTGATCTAGAATGCCTAAGAAGTTGGGAAATGTGTTATAATGAATGAGGAAGTTTTCGTTGAGGGATATGAAAAAAGTTACTTTGTGAAAAGCTCTGTTTGCCTTCATATCTTCAGAAAATATGGGATTAAAAAAGAAGAGTCAGAGGAAAGAGATGAAAATTCATTTTACAAATTTATTTGGGCAATCTTCGAAAAGTGTTGCCCTGATGGCACAAAACGATATCATGAATGTCGTTCGTGAACTTGGGGTTAATGAATTAGGGATCTACTTTTATGATCATAGCAACGAACCAGCTAGCGAATTGAATTCGCGGATGGATGGGATTTTAGCAGGCGTTGCTTTTGGGGATATTGTCTTCGTTCAATCTCCTTCTTGGAATGGAATTGAGTGGGACCGCCGTTTGGTTGATAAGTTAAAACTCCTTCAAACCAAGCTGGTCATGTTTATCCATGATGTTCCACCACTCATGTTTGAGAGCAATTATTACCTAATGCCCAACTATATCGACATGTACAATCAAAGTGATTTGGTCGTTGTTCCGTCAGAGCAAATGTACCATCGTCTAGTATCAGAAGGACTCACAGTGAAAAAATATGTGGTCCAAAAGTTGTGGGATTTGACCCACAGTTTGGATCTTTACACTCCGCAATTTGAGAAAAAACTGATCTTCTCAGGAAATCCTTCACGTTTCCCACATATCATCGATTGGAAATATGAGACACCCCTTCATGTCTATACCGAACCAGTTGAAGGAGTCGATTATTCTAAGATCCATATGGAAGGCTGGCGGACTAAGCAAGAGTTGCTTCTCGAGCTTTCCAAGGGTGGTTTTGGGCTTGTCTGGGGAAATTCTGAGAATCCTGAGGATGAGCGGGATTACTACAAAGAAAATATTTCCTACAAACTATCGACTTATCTATCTGCAGGTCTTCCGGTAGTAGTGCCAGACTATTTGTCAAATGCAGACTATATTCGAGAAAAAGGGCTCGGCTTTGTAGCCTCCAGCCTTGAAGAAGCCAATCGTTTGGTCCAAGACTGTACAGAAGAAGAGTATGCCCAAATGGTCCGAAAGGCTCAATATACTTCTTATTTGATCCGTAATGGCTATTTTACGAAGAAATTATTTGTCGATACCATCATGGCTTTAGGAGAATAATATCCAAGTAAACAAGATTCTTCAGATAAACATCTGAAGGATTTTTTGTTGAATACGGTACCAAATGGGGAAATTGAAATATTATCAAATATTAGTGACAAATGAGTTTGGAAAAGTCGCAAATTATGGTAAAATAAGTTGAGATAAAATGCTCTAAAGGCACATATTTTAAGGCTGTTTCCCAGGTGGAAGAGTCAAAATGAGTAAGAGAAAGTTTAAAAGAAATGTTAAAACGATCTGAAGTAGGAAAGAGATTTTGTTGGACGATATTTTTCGTCTTTATTTATGTTTTGGGAAGTAAAATTTCCCTGCCTTTTGTTGACTTATCAAAGGCCCTGAGACTCAATGAGGGAACGACAACGGGTTTGCAACTCTCAAGCGCTGTGATGGGGGGAAACCTCCGCGGAATGTCTATCTTTTCGATCGGTCTATCGCCATGGATGTCTTCCATGATTTTGTGGCGGATGTTTACCGTTTCAAAACGCTTTAACCTTGAAAAAACCAGCACGGAGATAGTGGAGCGGCGAAAGATGTACGTGACCTTGGCGCTCGCCATCGTCCAGTCTTTGGCAGTGGCCATGTATCTCCCCTTGAAGACAGGGTTGAACCCTGGACTTGTCATTGCGGTCAATACCATGATTATGGTAGCCGGGGCCTTCTTTTTAGTTTGGCTCTCTGATCTAAATGCCGCTTTGGGGCTTGGAAGTTCTGTTGTGATCATGATGGCTGGGATGGTTATGTACCTGCCAGAAGACGTGATGCAGACCCTTTCAAATGTCAATAATATTCCAGAAATCGCTTATGTTCTGGGCGTGATTTTCATCTTGATTTTTGTCTATGTGGCAGTCTTGGTGGAATATTCCAAGTACCAGATTCCTGTCAATAAATTAGGGATCCACAACAACTTGAAAAGTTATACTTTTTTGGATATCAAGCTTAACCCGGCAGGAGGGATGCCCTTCATGTACGCCATGACCTTGGTGTCCATTCCTCAGTATGCTATGCTCTTGATCTTGTCAATGGATTCCAATGCCAAGTGGGCTGCTCGTTTAGCCAAACACTTGGTGATGGGAGATCCGATTTGGATCCTTCTTTACATTCTGATGATCGCCCTTCTCTCTTTTGCTTTCGCCTTTGTCAATGTGAACGGAGAAGAAATTGCAGATAAGATGATGAAGGCTTCCGAGTATATCGATCATGTCTATCCTGGAGCAGATACACGTCGCTATATCAATAAAATTGTGCTACGCTTGACGGTTTTTGGGACCTTGTATCTGATCCTTTTCACGGCGCTTCCTTTTTCTCTCTTGTTATGGGATAAGGATCTCCTGCGCTTGACCATGATTCCAGGAACCTTCCTCATGTTTGTCGGGATGATTTACAATATCCGAGAAGAAATTCGTGCCCTTCGTGTGAATCAACGTTATACAAGAATATTCTAGGAGTAACCATGTATTATTTTGTACCAGCCTGGTATGGAACGGACCGCATCTGGCAGCAAACAGCTACCCCTTGGTACTGGATGCGAGAGTCTATTGAATTTGACGATACCATTAATCAAGTTCGTATTTTTCAAGAAGCAGAAATGGATCGGATCTTATTGTTGCCTCAGTATAGTCCGCAACTGCGCTATTTTTTGCACCGCCAAGATTTGTTAGAGACAGATGTGCTCTCGATTTTTGATAAGATCCAAGAAGTTCCGTCTGATTTGGCTATGCGCCCAGTTCAGCTTCAGGACATCGAATGGCCGAGTGAGACCACTTTTTCCTATACTCCCTTTTTGGTGATGGCATTTCGAAAGGGCCACCACCTAGCAAAAATTGATATGGGAGTGGATGGGAACCTTCTCTCTTTGACCCGTTATAAGAATGACGAGATCAGCTACATCGAGTACATAGATGATCGTGGCTTTATCTCTAGTAGAATCTACTACAATGAGGGAAAACCTTATTTCCAAGAGTATCTGAGTTTTGATGGGCAATGGGTTTTGAGAGAGATGTTGATCGAAGAGAACCACTCCGTCATGGTCAATGAAGCTTTCTCTCATGCCTTCAAAAAAGAAAGCTATGCCAATATGGGAGACGTTGTCGCTGAAAAAATGAAGGAACAGCTAGCAACCTTGGTTCCAGGACGAGATCAGTTGGTTTTGGCAGCTCATCCAGCAAATTTGGCTTTTTTACAAGATACGGCAAGTAGCGTCAAGAAAGTCTTGTCTTTCTATGGGGATCGTCAGCCCTTGTCTGCTGAAAACTTTGCCCTCTATTTTGATATGATTGATGCCCAGCTCTTGATTACAGATAGTGAAAAAACCAAAGAAGCGATTGGGGTCTTTTCTCCTAGCTTGGCTCAGAAGACACACCGGATTACCTCTTTTGACTCCCGCCTCCGTTTGGGCTATAGTCAGGAGCGCAAGGAATCGAAGATTTACTTTTATGTCAATGAAGTCGAGCTTCCAAGTAAGAGCCAGCTCAAGAAGGTTTTGGAGGTCTTGGCGCAACATCCTTTATTTGAAGTTGTTTTTGCATTTTACAATGGATCACCGGAGCGTGTTAAGGAATTAGAAGGGCAACTCGAGGAATTGATCGCTAGCGAGCAGGACTTGCATCTGGTTCAATCACCAGCCCAAATGGAAGGGCTTGGGGAAAACCAGATCATCGATGAAGAGTCTGTACAAGAAGCACCGGACTACCGCTTTGTAGTAAAGAATTTTTCAAATGAAAATGACATTATTCAAGAGTTGGAAAAAACACGCTTGATCGTAGATTTAAGCGAGGAACCCAACCTCTACACGCAGATTGCAGGGATCTCTGCTGGGATTCCTCAGGTCAACCGCGTCCAGACAGAATATGTCGATCATTTGAAAAACGGCTATGTCTTATCAAAGGGAGACAAGGAATTAGAGAAGGCGATTACTCACTTTTTATTGGAATTGAAGCCTTGGAACGAAGCCTTGGTCTACTCGATCGAAAAAATTCAAGAATACACCGGTCAACGCTTGATCGAGAAATGGGAAGGATGGATGAAAGAACGTCATGGATAAAAAATTACAAATACCCCATATTCTCCAAATCGGCTCAAGCAGTTGGCAGGATCAAGTGGAGCTTCCTGCTGGACTAGGCTGGCACTTTTTTCAAGCTACCACTCTTCCATCGCTCAAAGAGTATATGGAAGAAGAGGAAATCTCCAAATTCAAAGCCTTGATTCTGGAAAAGCCAGAAGATTTATTTGCTTTAGGAGAAGACCTGGCTTATTTCCAGCCTTATACTGTTTTTTATGATCAAAGCCATGAACTAGAGGAGCCTTCTGACGAATTGGCCCACCTCTTAAAACTCAAGCAAGCAAGACCCTGGGATTTCTCAAACAAGCATCAATTTCTCTATGTCTTGGAGCGCTTTTTATACGACAATCAATATGGAGATGCCTTTACGGTTCGTGACCTGCGAGTGAGACCGGATTTTGCTGGCCAGCAAACGGTGCTGGGGCAACATTTTCTGAAGCTAGATGGATCATACGGTGAAGAGTTTACACCGATTGCTCAGTGGGTCTACAACTACGTGTATGATGCTAGCCGTCCCATCAATTTTTGGTTGGAATATGAAAAAGATCCAAGCTGTCAGCTGCAATTGCGGATTCAATTTTACCGCTTTGGTGCTCTAGGAGAGTGGGTCAAAGACGCAGTCTTTTCAGAAGAAGAGATGGAGCAACCCTTAGAATTGGATGGAGCAGAGCCTTATTACCTAGCCTTTTCGCTGGAAGCAAAAGGAGAAGGGACGCTTACGATCGGAGCCCTCCATAAGCGCTTGTCACATGGACCTTTAGGAGAGATGACCGTAGGAGCTAAGACGCTACGGGACCACAAACGCCAAGAAATTTTTGCTTATTTCCATCCTGGCGATATGAAACCACCTTTAAACATTTACTTTTCTGGGTATCGTCCGGCTGAAGGTTTTGAAGGGTTTGGGATGATGCGTGCGATGGGGAGTCCCTTTATTCTCTTTTCTGACCCAAGACTGGAAGGTGGATCCTTCTATATGGGCTCAGAAGAATTGGAAAATCAAATCACTGCCTTTATTGATCAGCACTTGGACTTGCTCGGCTTTGAGCCAAAAGATATGAATTTCTCAGGCTTGTCCATGGGGACCTTTGGTGCCCTTTACTATGGGGCTCTTTATTCTCCTCATGCGATCTTGGTTGGAAAACCCATTGTCAACCTGGGGGATGTCGCTGCCAACCTGAAATTTAAACGTCCAGATGAGTTTGGAACATCCCTAGACATAATGCAGTTGATCATTGGTCAAGTGTCGCAAGAAGGGATCGGTCAGCTCAATCAACGCTTCTGGGACCGGTTTGACCAGGCAGATTTCAAGGATACGATTTTAGCCCTTGCCTATATGAGGGATGATGACTACGACCAGCAGGCTTATCCAGATATTTTAGAGGCCTTGTATGAATTGCCGGTTCGTATTATCAGTACTAGCCGCGCCGGTCGACACAATGATGCGAGTGGTCCGATCATTGAGTGGTTTGTGACCCAGTACAAAGAAATCATGGAAAGAGACTTTGGAAGAAACCAATGATAAAAATAAAAGAAAATGAAAGCAGACGAATCTACTGGGGCGATACCGTTCTAGCAGATTATCTTTGGGGGTCGACCATTCAGGCGACTGACCAAGGAAGCGTTCAGTTTCAGAACCCCCTCATGCCATCTGGTCAAGTGCTGAAAACTTGGCATTCGCAGACAAATTTTGGCGCAACTCGTCAAATTCCTAGTCTGCCTCTGCTCAAAAGAGAGCAAGATTATGAATTGGTTATCACGATGGAAGCGACTCCGGCTCATACCGTTATGGTAGAAATCGTCTTCAAAGATCGCTTTGGAGAGGTCGTTGGACGTCGAGTAACCGCAGAAGGTCGCTTGCCGTTTACCTATCCAGATCAAGCATACGCCTATGAAGTGCGATTGCTCAGTGCAGGTTTGCAAGAGTTTACCTTCCACTATTTCACGATTCAACCAATATCGTCTGAGGGAGCAGAAGTTCTCGAATAGACGAACATCACTGCAAAAAAAGAGGATTACATTGGATTACGTTAAATTAAGAAACATCAAAAAAATCTTAAAAGAAGTCAATAGCTGGAAGGATGACATGGCCCGCTTGACGGATCGACAACTACAGGAGAAGACTGTGGAATTTCGGGAACGTCTAGCTAAGGGTGAGACCTTGGATGATCTCTTGCCGGAAGCATTTGCGGTTGCGCGGGAAGCTGATAAACGGGTCTTGGGCATGTTTCCTTATGACGTGCAAGTCATGGGAGGGATTGTCCTCCACCAAGGCAATGTCGCTGAAATGAATACCGGTGAAGGGAAGACCTTGACGGCAACTATGCCGGTTTATCTCAATGCCTTAGAGGGCAAAGGGGTCATGGTTATCACGACCAATACCTATCTGGCAACTCGGGATGCAGAAGAGATGGGACAGGTCTACCGCTTTTTGGGCTTGACTGTTGGAGTTCCCTTGAAACAATCAGAAGACGAAGAATTAGATCCAGAAGTCAAACGGGAGATTTACCGGTCAGATGTCATTTATACGACCAATACCAGTCTAGGATTTGACTATTTAACAGAGAACCTGACGGCTTCGGCAGATGGTCAGTTTTTGGCAGACTTCAATTACGCCATTGTCGATGAGATTGATTCGGTGCTTTTAGATAGTGCTCAGACTCCCTTGATTATTTCTGGTTCTCCTCGGGTCCAGTCCAACCTTTATGGGATTATTGATACCCTGATCCAAACCTTCAAAGAGGGGGAAGACTTCAAGTTTGATGAAGAAAAGAAACGAGTTTGGTTGACTCGAAAAGGAGCTCATGCAGCAGAAGCCTTTCTAGCCATTCCCAACCTCTATGATCCCCAATACCGTGACTTGGTCCGCCATATCAGCTTAGCCCTGCAGGCCAATAAAAACTTTATTAAGGATAAGGATTATGTCATCCATCCCAATGTCGAAGGGCAACCGGAGATTGTCTTACTAGACCAGGCGACGGGGCGCTTGATGGAAATGACCCGTTTGCAAGGAGGACTCCACCAGGCGATTGAAGCTAAAGAGGGTCTCAAGCTCACCCAAGAAACACGGGCCATGGCTTCTATTACTTACCAAAACCTCTTTAAGATGTTTCGGAAGTTGGGTGGCATGACTGGGACTGGGAAGGTCGCTGAGGCAGAGTTTCTTGATACCTATGCCATGTCAGTGATCAAGATCCCAACCAATCGCAAGAAGATCCGCAAGGATTTGCCGGATGAAATCTATCAGACCTTGCCAGAGAAAATCGTGGCTTCCTTGGACTATGTGAAGAAGGTCCACGAAAAGGGCAATCCGATTCTGGTCTTTGCCGGATCGGTTGAGATGTCGATTCTTTACTCGAATCTTCTCTTGCGGGAAGGAATTCCACACAATCTTCTCAATGCCAACAATGCTCCTCGAGAGGCCCAAATCATTAAGGAGTCTGGTCGAAAAGGAGCCGTGACGGTTGCGACCTCAATGGCCGGTCGGGGAACCGATATCAAGTTAGGACCAGGAGTCGCTGAGTTAGGTGGCTTGGTGGTTGTTGGGACTGAGCGGATGATGAACCAGCGAATTGACCTTCAAATTCGTGGACGTTCAGGTCGCCAAGGAGATCCCGGTTTGACCAAGTTCTTTGTCTCTTTGGAAGACGATTTGATGAAAAACTGGGGACCAGACTGGATCCAGGATACCTATCAAGACTATGATGTAGATGAGCGGATTGGTTCAGCCAAAGCTCTGACCAAGCGCAAGTATAGAAACTTGGTGGAACGGGCTCAAAATGCTAGTGAAAGTTCTGGTCAGGCCAGTCGTCGGATGACGTTAGAATTTGCGGAAAGCATGAACATTCAGCGTGCCATCGTCTACGAAGAGCGCGACCGCTTGATCAAACAAGAAGGTCGCTTGGACAACATCGTTGAAAAAGTGCTTCGTTCCGTCTTTTCAAGCATAGTCCATAAAAAAGAGTACAAGGAACCGGTAGCTTTTTATCGCTATATGTTAGACAATGTTAGCTACCAAGTGGATCCGGATAAGGCCCACCAAACTTTCCGTAGCAAGAAAACCAAAGAAAATTTCTTATGGGAGATTGCTAAAAACGAGTTGGAAGCTAAGTATGAGATCTTAGGCACCGATGAGGTGATCGCCCAATTCCAGCGCATGGCCATTCTAAAAGCTATCGATGAGAACTGGGTCGAGCAGGTAGACTATCTGCAACAATTGCGCATGGCGCTCTCTGGTCAGTACACCAGTCAGAAAAACCCTTTGGTAGAATTTTTCCAAGAAGCCTACCAATCCTTTGAACGAATGAAAGAGGCGGCCAAAGAACAAATGGTCCGCAATCTCTTACTAAGTCGAGTAGAAATCAATAAAAAAGGGGAAATTGTCTTGCATTTCCCATAAAAGAGGACATTATGACAGTATACAATATCAACCTGGGAATCGGTTGGGCCAGCAGTGGTGTTGAGTATGCCCAGGCCTACCGTGCCCAGTTGTTACGCAATATCCATCAACCAGCCAAGTTTGTCTTTATGGATATGATTCTAGCCGATAATATCCAGCATTTAACAGAAAATATCGGTTTTAAAAATGATGAAATCATCTGGCTCTATAGCCATTTTACAGATATAAAAATTGCGCCAACGACCTATACCATTGATCAGGTCTTAGCAGGATTTGCCGGAAAACCGACTCGCGAAGAAGTCGATGGTAAGATCAAACGCTTCTTTTATGAGGACCAGGACAACTTTTTGACCTGCTACCTGCGCGCAGAAAACAGTCCCTATGTCGAACGCTGCGAGTACGTGTCTAGAGGAATTTTGGTGAGAAAGGATTATTTCTCCTATACCCGCTATTGTACCGAGTACTTCATTCCCAAGAACAATCAAGCTAACTTGATTGAGCGCCGCTTTTACAATGAAGACGGGACGGTTGCCTACAGCATGCAGATGGCGGATGGCCGCGAAATCTATCGTTTTCCAGATCGCTACCTGGTTGGTCGCCAAGAATTGATCCGCTACTTCATGCAGACCCTTCAATTGACCAAACAAGATTTGGTGATTTTAGATCGGGAAACCAATATTGGTCAGCCTATCTTTGAAGAAGCTCAAAAGGCCCGCCTGGGTGTGGTCGTCCATGCCGAGCACTTCAGTGCCAATAATGTCGATGATCAGTATATCCTGTGGAACAACTATTACGAGTACCAATTTACCAATGCAGACAAGGTGGACTTCTTTATTGTCGCGACGGACCGCCAAAAAGAAATCTTGGCGGAGCAGTTTGCTAAATACACCAACCATCAGCCGGCTATCTATACCATTCCAGTTGGAAGCCTTGCAAGCTTGCCACAAAACGAAAATCGCACCCCATTTTCTATGATTACTGCCTCTCGTTTGGCGACAGAAAAGCATATTGACTGGTTGGTGCGAGCAGTGGTTCGCGCCAAAAAAGAATTGCCAGAACTATCTTTTGACATCTATGGAAAAGGTGGAGAAGAAGGCAAGCTACGTTCTCTGATTGATGAATTGGGGGCGGCAGACTATATCCATCTCAAAGGACATGCCAATCTGGAAGAAATTTATAAGAACTATGAAGTTTACCTGTCCGCGTCGACCAGCGAAGGCTTTGGGTTGACCTTGATGGAGGCGATCGGTTCTGGTCTTCCGATAATCGGTTTTGATGTTCCTTATGGCAACCAGACCTTTGTCACAGAAGGTAAAAATGGCTATCTCATTCCGCCTTCAGCAGATCAAGTGGTCGACCAGATCGCTTCTGCCTTTGCGGAGAAAATCATCCAGCTATACAAAAAGGATGATCTAGCCAGCATGCGTCAAGCATCTTATGCGCGTGCAGAAGACTTTTTGACCAGCCGAGTAGAAGAAGCTTGGGCACAATTGATAGAAGAGGTGACACATGCTGAACGTATTTGATAGTTATTCTCGTGAAAGCCAAGACCTGCTCCACTCCATGAAAGAGTCTGGCTTTGACCACCCGACCGTTGTTTTGGAGCAAAATGGTTTCTTACCAGACGGTGTTGAATCGCCCTTCATCTATTTCTTGGGTCAACCAAAAGGGGAGAAGCGCGGACGCTACTTTAATGAAGTTCCAGTTCCTGATTTCTGGGAAGTTTCTGGGGATAACAGTTCGGGAAAAGTGACCTACTATGGTCAGGAAAAGGCTCGAATTGTGTACCATGCTGCTTCCTATAAACGCATCGTCGAGCGCTTAGAGTGGTTAGATGATAAGGGGCAAGTGGTCATGATTGAGCACTATGACCAATACGGTCGTAAGATTGCTGTAACGACTTGTGGTGATCAGGGACAGTATTTGGTGACCACTTATTTTGAAGGGGATATCGAGCGCTTGACAGAGAATCACCAAACAGGGGATTTGATCTTGACCTTGGACCATCAACCCATGCGGATTTTCAAGAATCGCTTAGATTACTTTGTCTTTTATCTAGAGTATCGTGGTTTTGATCTAGATGGTTTGGTCTACAATACGCTGGCTACCTCCTTTAGCATTAGTCTCCAGCTAGGCAATAAAGGCATCAAAGGACGCGACGTCTTGGTGTGGCAAGAGCCTCTTCACGACAGCCTTCCGGGCAACATGCAGTTGATTCTAAAGAGCCCAGAAATCCGGACCAAGAAGATCTTGATTCCGCAAAACGCGACCTATCATCGCGCTTTGCAGTTGACCTCGCAAGATCAGCATAGCTATTTTGGACCTCTTGGCTACCTGTATGATTTCAAGGTGAAAGACGATATCCGTAAAGACGCCTTTGTTTTGACTAATTCGGATCAGATCGAAGCCTTGACCTACCTAGTAGAGAACTTGCCGAATGTGACCTTCCGTGTAGCAGCTTTGACGGAGATGTCTGCGAGCCTCTTGTCTATGGTCCGCTATCCAAATGTGGTCTTGTACCAAAATATCAGTCAAGAGCGGATCAAAGAGTTGCTTAAGGTCTCTAGTATTTATCTGGATATCAACCACTATGCAGAGGTGCAAGGTATTGTTCGCAGGGCCTTTGAACACCAGCAAGTCATCCTTGCCTTTAGCCATACCCTGCATGACCGCCACTTCCTTGCTCAAACCAATATCTTTGATCAAGGAAAAGAAGCAGATATGGTGGCCCGTATCCAGGAAATCTACCAATCAGTTGATAGCTATCGAGAAGCAGTGGCGCAACAAATTGCCCAATCAAGCAGCATCGAGCCAGCTGTTTTCAAAGCTCGCTTGCAAGAAGGGATCGGTGGACAAGGTGAGTGATCGTAAGAAAGATTTATTTTACAAAGAAGTAGAAGGACGGATGGAGTCTCTCAAACGCCGTCCTTCCGAAAAAGAAAAGACGACGCGTTCCGAAAAGATCAATGTTACCTTTAATGTGATCATTGGTTTGGTGATTCTGCTGGGAGTTATTTTTACCCTCTTGAGAGTGTTAGGAGGATCCTAAGATGGAAATGGTATTTGCAATCGGGATCTCGATCTTATCCCTCGCTCTTGTGGTTCTGATCACCCTGCAGCCTCGCCAACAACAATCGCTCTCAACAGATGCAACCAGTAACCTAGGAAAACCAAGTTATTGGCGCTCCCACCGTGGACTCAAGCTAGCGACTCTTGTTGTTAGTATCGTCTTTCTCGTATCCTTATTTCTTTATATGATGGTTGTACAGGCCTAGCTTCTAATAGAATGGATAAAAGGAAGTTGGTATTTTCCAACTTCTTTCAAATTGTAGATAGAGTCATCTTAGAAACTTTCCTTAGGTGAGTACGGACGTCAGCGAACTTCGAGGAAGTTCCATGACTAATTATTGAGCCTAAGGTCTCAATAATCCCGAGTGCCTGAAACATAATTATTTCAGGCACTTATCTCACGGCGGAAAGTTTCAATAGATGTCTAAGTGAGCCTAATAGTTGATATCTTTTTAATTTTTTAAGTATCATTTAGGAAGTATTATGTAAGAAACAGGTGGATTACATTCTAAAAGAAGTTGGTTTACCAACTTCTTTTTTTGATGATGTTCCCTTTGATTTTATGGTATACTGAAAGCGACAACATGATTGGAGCTCCCGATGAAAAAGATCCCCTTAGTATTTTCAGGCTGTCTGTTAGGACTGGTTGGCGCTGGAAACCTTCTTGCAGACTCGCTACCCTTCCTTGCTCATGCCTTTAGTCTGACAGGTTTGTTCTTCTGGTTTTTCTTTGTCGTTTATCATGTGATTCGCTGGCAAGAAACCAAGATAGAACTCCAACAACCAGCCCTTTTATCTGGGATGGCGACTTTTCCCATGGCAGGGATGATTCTATCCACCTATCTTTTGCGCCTCTTTCCCGCCTTTGGAGGTCTATCACAGTTGGTCTGGTGGTCTGCCTTTCTCTTGGATCTGGGCTTAATTCTCTATTTTACCAAGACCCATGTCCTAGCGCGACCAAGAGCCAATGCCACTCCCAGTTGGACCGTTCTCTATGTGGGCATTGCAGTAGCAGCTTTGACTTATCCAGTTGTAGGAATCAGAGAGATTGCTTATCTCGCTTTAGTGATTGGTTTTGGTTTGACCTTTCTTCTTTATCCCCTTATCTACCATGATTTGAAGCAGTCCCCTTTACCCAGTCATCTATTGGGCCAAGAAGGCATCTATTGTGCTCCCTTTTCCCTTCTTTTAGCAGCCCTGGTTCGTGTGGGTGGAGCAAGCCTTCCTGTCTGGTTCTTACTGATCATGGTGTTGGCCTCGCAAGGTTTTTATTTCTTTGTTTTGACGCGCCTACCGAAAATGATCACAGAAGGTTTTCAACCTGCTTTTTCAGCCCTGACCTTTCCAACAGTTATCACAGCGACCTCTTTGAAAATGGCCCAAGGCTTGTTGCAACTACCTTTCTTGACAGCTCTCGTATGGCTGGAAACTCTTCTTTGTCTCTTGATTTTAGTCGCTGTCCTAGGTGGTTATGTGGCCTATCTCAGAGAGTAGGAAGGCATCCTTCTTCATTGAAACCTTGTCACGATTATGGTAAGATGCACTATACGATTTGTCATACTTTATAGGAAAGGTATCTATGAAATTCATCAAAGGAAAGCTCTCACTGCTTTATCCCCTCTTTCTGCTCTTGTTTTATTTTTATGTTCGGCCTCAATTTCGCCCTTTGGCCCAGTACGTCTCCAATAGTGTAGCAAGCGCCAATAGCTATTATTGGACCTTATTTGGCCTAGAAGGCCTCTATGCAGTCTTTACAGGATTTTTGGTCTATCGTTTTTCTAAAAAAGCGCAGTTTAAGCTGGGGAAGAACCCCCTTCAAGCTCTGATAGAAGCCGTTTTTGCGGCTTGTTTGGTCTACTGGCTGGACTACTTCATCAGTGGTTTTGTTCAAGGACGGGCAGCCGTTTTGAGTCTCTTTCCACGGGAAATTAGCCCCACAGGGGTGCTTATCCTGGTGATCGCAATGGTCGTCATCCGGCCAGTGACAGAAGAGCTGATCTTTCGTGGAGCCTTGGTGAATGCCTACTTCAAAGGCTGGAAACTCTATGCAGAGATTTGGCTTCCAGCCCTCATCTACAGTGGCCTACATTTTCTCCACAATCCCTTTTCGCTGGGGGCTTGTATCATCTATCTCCTGCCGAGTGTGATTTTTGGGATCCTGTATTATAGGAGTAAGACACTCCTTTCTCCTATTTTGGCTCATATCTTGCTCAATCTCTACTACACCTTGCCTTTACTTTTATCTGTATTCAAGTAATAACCGATTTCCTGAGTGAGATTGGTTTTTTTTGAAAATATGGTATAATAGAATAAATTTAAAAGAGGGAGTTGAGGTTTGAAAAAAAGCTACCGCGTCAAACGTGACAAAGATTTTAATGCTATTTTTAAAAGTGGTCAAAATGTTGCCAATCGGAAATTCGTTGTTTACCGCTTGCGCAAAGACCAACCACATTTTCGAGTCGGTCTATCTGTTAGTAAGAAACTGGGAAATGCTGTGACCAGAAATCGCATCAAACGTTTGATTCGCCATGTTTTGATCAAACACCAAGCCTTCCTTACGACCGATGATTTTGTTGTTATTGCTCGTAAAGGAGTGGAGGAGCTCGACTTTCATCAAGTAGAGAAAAATCTTGTACATGTCTTAAAATTAGCGCATGTCTACCAAGAAAGGGAATAAAGTGAAAAAGAAACTGAAGTTAACTGGATTATTAGGAGCGGCCTTATTGGTCTTGACAGCTTGTGGAACCTCTCAAGTGACAGCTCAGTCGACAGGTGGTTGGGAACGCTTCGTCTACTTCTTTGCAGAAGCCATCCGCTTCTTGTCCTTTGGCGGTAATATCGGTGTAGGGATTATCGTCTTTACCATTGTCATCCGAACGGTCCTTTTGCCGCTCTTCCAATATCAAATGAATTCAACCCGCAAAATGCAGGAAATTCAACCCTTACTCAAGGAATTGCAAGCTAAGTATCCTGGGAAGGATCTTGATAGCCGAACCAAGCTTTCTGAAGAGATGCGAGCCCTTTACAAAGAAAAAGGCGTCAAAACGTCTTCAGCCTTCCTTCCTCTCTTAATCCAGATGCCGGTCTTGATGGCCTTGTTCCAAGCACTGAGCCGTGTTGAATTCCTTAAAGTCGGTCACTTCCTCTGGTTGGACCTTGGCGCGATCGACCCGACTTATATTTTGCCAGTCCTTGCAGCTCTCTTCACATTTTTCAGTAGTTGGTTGACCAATAAAGCCATGCCAGAGCGCAATGGAAGTGCAACAACTATGATGTATGTGATGCCTGTGATGATCTTCTTCTTTGCCTTGTTCTCAGCCAGCGGGGTCGCACTATACTGGGTGACTTCCAATGCTTATCAAGTCGGGCAAACCTATCTCTTGAACAACCCCTTCAAGATTATTGCAGAGCGTGAAGCAAAAGAGCAAGCTTCGCGCGACATGGAAAAACAAAAACGCCGTGCCCTAAACAAAGCACAGAAAAAGAAAAAATAAGAAAGAGGTGGACATATGGTCCTATATACTGGAGCAACTGTTGAAGAAGCGATTCAAAAAGGCCTGAACGATTTAGATATTCCCCGTATGAAGGCACATATTACAGTTGTAGCACGTGAGAAGAAAGGTTTTCTTGGCTTGTTTGGGAAGAAGCCAGCCCAAGTAGAGATTGAGCCGATTGCAGAAACAACGGTCGTCAAAGCCAATCAAAAAGCTGTCAAAGGCGTACCGGACGAAATTAATGCACAAAACGAGCCGGTCAAGACCGTGAGCGAAGCAACAGTTGACCTTGGGCGCGTGGTTGCTGCGATTAAGAAGGTTGAAAAAGAGGGGGAAGTCGTCTCTGAAGAAATCAAGACGGAGATTCTCAAACATGAAAAAGAAGCGAATACGGTTCTTGAAGAAAAAGGGCATGAGCATATCCTTGAGAAAGTCAAAGAACCAGCGATAAAAGAATCAAGCGAGTCTGATTTCTCAAACCTTGGTATCGAGGTAGAGGAAAACTACAATATCGAAGAAGTCGTAGCTGATGTGACAGCCTATGTTCAAATAGTGGTTGATGAAATGGATGTGGATGCAACCATTTCAAGCAGTCACAACCGCCGTACGGTCAATATGCAAATTGATACCAATGAGCCTGGGCGCGTGATTGGTTATCATGGAAAAGTCTTGAAGGCTCTTCAACTCTTGGCGCAAAATTACCTCTATAACCGCTACTCAAAGAATTTTTACATTACCATTAATGTTAATGACTATGTAGAACACCGGGCAGAAGTTCTTCAAAGCTATGCTCAGAAGTTGGCAACACGTGCCCTCGAAGATGGGCAAGCCCAACAGACAGATCCGATGTCAAACAGTGAACGCAAAATCATTCACCGGATCGTCTCTAAGATGGAAGGAGTCACTAGCTACTCTGAAGGGGAAGAACCAAACCGTTACGTGGTGGTAGACATCGAAGGATAATCTAGCTATTATTTCCCATAAGGGGGAGACGGGATTGAGCCGATCTCTCCTTTTTTAGGTTTAGAAAGGAAGCAAATGGCATTTGTAGCGATTCGAGAGTTTTTAAAGCTTCAAGGAATCCACTACCAGGCCCCAGCAAAGGCTGGGGTGCTAGCCTCGGAGATGGAGCAGTATCGTGCCCTAGCTCAAGCGGCTCGTAAGGAATTCACCGATTTAGTCTCGGCCTTTCAGCAGTGTCACCCTTACTTGGAGCAGGATCGGACCAGCCAATGGATGAACCAGGCCCAGGTCTTGCGGCCTCATTTTTGGGCCTATCTAAAAGGAGAAGGGACGATGGCAGAACCTATGTTTGCCTTGAGGCTCTATGGAGATGTAGTTGATTTTGGAGTTTCCTTAGAGGTGAGTTTTATCGAGCGAAAAAAAGATGAGCAGAGCCTTCAAAAACAACACATGGTTCTCACCCTTCCCATCACTCAGTCAGTTTATTATTTCGTCCAGAAAAATGGAGAGAGTCAAAGGGTAGAAGGAACAGAAAAAAATCGCCATGATCTGTTGCAAGCAGTAGCAGAAGGGGCGGTTCGTAAGGTCCTCGTCAAATACGATATTTCTCTAGTTGAGGAAGATTCTCTTGAGGATATCCTGGATCAGTTGCAAGAGGCGCTGGTGGCTCTGGAACCCTATTACTTGGCAACTCGTCAGGTGTAGAAAGGTTTTCTCCGACCTGTATTTGCAACAATTTTGCCATAGCTATTGACAAATAGAGTTGAATCCGATAGAATAGTAAAGTATGTTTAGTAACTGATCACAACTAGCCGGCTAAACGAATACAAAATCTATGAGGAGGTATTCATCGTGAAACGTACTTATCAACCAAGTAAACTTCGTCGTGCGCGCAAACATGGTTTCCGTCACCGTATGGCAACTAAAAATGGTCGTCGCGTATTGGCAGCTCGTCGTCGTAAAGGACGCAAAGTTTTGGCTGCGTAATTCAGATAAAAACCTAAAAACCAGTAGAAACTCGAGACTACTGGTTTTTGTTTTGTCCGAAAGTGAATTTAGAGGCGCTTTCTGCTATAATAGAAAGAAGAAAAACTCGGAAGAAAAGGAAGATCATGCAGATTTTTGATACCCACACCCATCTCAATGTGGAAGAATTCGCAGGAAAAGAACAAGAAGAGCTCGACTTGGCCAAGGAAATGGGTGTTGTAGCCCACAATATTGTTGGTTTTGACAAACCGACGATTGAGCGTGCCATGGAGTTGGCAGATCAATATCCAGAACTCTATCTCACGCTTGGCTGGCACCCCACTGAGTCAGGAGATTATAGTCCTGAAGTGGAGGCCTATTTACTTGAACAGCTAAAACATCCAAAAGTCGTCGCACTCGGAGAAATCGGTCTGGATTACCACTGGATGACAGCACCAAAAGATGTCCAAGAAAAGGTTTTTCGTCGTCAGATTCAATTGTCTAAGGACTTGGACCTCCCCTTTGTGGTGCATACACGCGATGCTTTAGAAGATACTTATGCCATCATCAAGAGTGAAGGAGTCGGTCCTCGCGGTGGGATCATGCATTCTTTCTCAGGAAGTTTAGAAGAAGCGAAACGCTTCATGGATCTGGGGATGATGATCTCCTTTTCTGGAGTGGTGACCTTTAAGAAAGCCACAGATGTCCAAGAAGCAGCAGCTGGCCTTCCGTTAGACAAGATCTTGGTTGAAACAGATGCCCCTTATCTGGCACCAGTTCCCAAACGTGGTCGGGAAAATAAAACAGCCTACACTCGTTATGTGGTAGATTTTATTGCAGAACTACGTGGCTTAACAACAGAAGAAGTGGCTCAGGCAACCTATGACAATGCAAGAAAGGTATTTGGCCTTGACTGAGAAAAGAAAAATACCAGAAGTAATTGTCGTGGAGGGCAAGGACGACACAGCTAATCTCCGTCGTTTTTATGAGGTGGATACCTATGAAACGCGAGGCTCTGCGATCGATCAAGATGACTTGGAACGAATTGCTACCTTGCAAGAGTTGCGTGGGGTCATTGTCTTTACCGATCCAGACTACAATGGCGAGCGAATTCGCAAGATCATTATGCAAGAGGTGCCCCAGGCCAAACATGCCTTTTTAAATCGTGGTGAAGCAGTCCCAAAATCCAAGACCAAGGGGCGTTCCTTGGGAGTGGAGCATGCCAGTTTTGAAGACTTAGAAAAAGCCCTAGCTGGACTGGTCGGGTCTTACGAAGATGAGAATTTCTTTGATATCACAAAGACCGACTTGATGCGTCTCGGTCTTTTGATGGGAAGCGATAGTCGCAAACGGCGGGAATATCTAGGCGAAGCCTTGCGCATCGGCTACTGCAATGGCAAGCAATTGATCAAACGCTTGGAGTTGTTTGGAATTGGTTTGGCTGAAGTTGAAGATACCATGAAAAGTTATGAGAATTGAGAAACTCCCCTAAAAAGCAAGGGGAAAGTGACACAATAGAAGTAAGCATATACGGTTTAATCAGGCTTGGTTGCAAGCATTAGAAAAGTGACTCCACAGGATTTGTTATGAGTGTAGATAATGAGGATAATTTATGGGAATCTTCGATTTTTTAAAAAAGGCAGAAACAACTGAAGCAACAAATGAAACAGTAGAGTCATTTGACAAAACTTGCTTGGGAGTTCTAGAACTATTTCCGATAAAGGAGACGAATGAGTTATTGATTATTGGGAGCTTAGAGGGCGGACTCAAGGTTGGGGATTGTCTGCAATTTTGCAATCCCGATCAAGGTATGGACGCTCTTGGTTCTGTAGTCGTGAAAAAACTCATTAATCAAAATAAGGATGTAGATGTTCTCACGGATGAATCTCTAGCTCATTTGGTAATCGATTTGGAAACTTCCTTGGTTAATCTTAAAAAGGGAAGTGTTCTCTATAGTTATGGTGTCGATGAGGAACAACGGCTATCAAGCTATAGAGATGCTCTTTATAACGCGTTTGTAATTGTCCAAAAAGGTCAAATGTCCAATGAAGACTATCAAGCTGCTAGTCTTGATGATAGCATAGAAATATTGCGCCTCTTTTTATGGGAGTGCCGTCAAAATCAGAAAACTGAAAGTGAAGAAAGCTATCAAGCTAACACTCGAAAGCTAGAACGCCTAGCAGAAATCGTCAAGGACAAGTTGTTAGCAGCAGATTCGATTTACGCGGTCTTTTCAGAAAAAACGGGGGAAGCGTATCTTTTCTCAACGACCTATGATAGAGGTGAAGAGGGTTATCTCTGTTCAGACCCGATGATCATGCTATATACGCCGCGTTGGTATCACCAATTTAAGGAAACCATTGATAGTCGACCAAATTCAGTTGTGAAACTGATTGAAAATACAGCAAATAAAAAAGGAATTGAGAATTTTCTTGGGACAGCCTTTTACTTAAATGGAGCTTTGGGAGCAACCTTTAATACCAAGGAAGTCAGCATTAGTGCTTCTGTTTTGGTTCATAAACCAGATTTTTCGAACCTACCAGAGATACAAGTTCCTGTTATGAATCCTGATATTGTAAGATGGATGCTGTTGATGGGGCAGATGGATAAGCCTACGACAGATGACGAAGAAATAATATATAACCTCTATTATAAATTCTTCTCAGCAGCCATGCCAAAAGCCAAACTCCTCATTCCTTTAAATGCTACTTCGGGATTCCCCGATAAGAGTCAGGGAGTCAACTCCTTTGTATTGAAAGAAGACGCTAAGTTCAGCATCCCAGTCAGAGAAGGAAAAGATGGGCGCAACTCTGTGCCGGTATTTACTGATTGGAAACGTCTGCGAATGGTCTTTGATGAAAAGTGGAATGGCATGATTGAAGAAGCTGGTGGCATGATTGAAGGCTTTGACTATGCCATAAACCCAACTGAATTCTATGAAGCAGGTGCCTATGTTAGCATAACAACTTTTAAAGAGATGCAAAAGCTTAGTGAGGAACTAGAAGGCAGAACTCAAGATTAGAAAAGTTCTTTAATGTTAGAAAAGAGAAAAAATGAGAATTGCAGATTATAGCGTGACCAAGGCAGTGCTGGAGCGTCACGGTTTTACCTTTAAAAAATCCTTCGGTCAGAACTTCTTGACCGATACCAACATCCTTCAAAAGATTGTGGATACGGCTGAGATTGATAAGCAGGTCAATGTCATCGAAATCGGTCCCGGAATTGGAGCACTTACTGAGTTCTTGGCGGAAAATGCGGCAGAAGTCATGGCCTTTGAGATCGATGACCGCTTGGTTCCCATTTTGGCGGATACCTTGCGGGATTTTGACAATGTCACGGTTGTCAACCAAGACATCCTCAAGGTAGACCTCAACCAGTACATCGCAGAGTTTAAAAATCCAGGCCTTCCGATCAAGGTGGTGGCTAACCTTCCTTACTACATCACAACTCCAATCCTCATGCACTTGATCGAATCCAAGATTCCTTTCCAAGAATTTGTGGTCATGATGCAAAAAGAGGTGGCAGACCGCATCTCAGCTGAGCCCAACACCAAGGCTTATGGTTCATTATCCATTGCAGTCCAATACTATATGATCGCTAAGGTAGCCTTTATCGTGCCCCGCACCGTCTTTGTGCCCGCACCAAACGTCGACTCTGCCATTTTGAAGATGGTCCGTCGCGAAGAACCAGCAGTAGCAGTCAAGGATGAAGATTTCTTCTTCTCTGTCAGCAAGGCTAGCTTTGTCCACCGCCGGAAGACACTTTGGAACAACTTGACCAGTCGCTTTGGCAAGACCGAAGAAATCAAAGCCAAACTGGAAGCAGGAATCCAAGCTGCAGGCCTGCAACCTTCTGTACGAGGAGAAGCTCTTAGCCTAGAAGACTTCGCTCGCCTAGCAGATGGCCTTCTAGAAGCAGGAATAAAATAACAGAAAATCATAGGTTCGTAATCTTCTTTCTTAATTCTAAATACACTATGAAGCACTATGTTTTTTATGTGTTTTCGAATGATATTGGTTACAAATCGAGACTTTCCGCTGTGAGAAAAGAGCCTAAATAAAAGGTAGTTTAGGCTCTCGGAATTTTTGAGACTTAAGGCTCAAAAATTAGTTATGGAACTTCGGAGAAGTTCGCTAACGTCCGTACTCACCAAAGGAAAGTCTCAAAGAAATTTTATAAGTAATAAGCCATAGGTTATAACCTATGGCTTATTTGTATCGTAAGGAAAGGACGGGATTTGAACCCGCGCGTGAAGAAAATCCACTTGCCGGATTTCGAGTCCGGTGCCGTACCGAGCTGGGCCACCTTTCCAAGATGCGGAGAAAGGGATTTGAACCCTCACGCCCGAAGAGGCACATGCGCCTGAAGCATGCGTGTCTGCCGTTCCACCACCTCCGCATAGTTCTATTATACACTTTTTAGGAAAAATGCCAAGGAAAAAAAGGAACAGGGAGCCTACAGGTGGCTCCTGTTCCTTTATCAATAGATCATTTCAATGGCGCAGGATATAGGCTATCTTGCTCCTTGGAGGTATCTTTGAGGATAAAGATGGCCCATAAAAGAGCTAAGATGCAGACCACTAATCCCGGGATACCCCCTTCAGGACCAAATTCACCACCGGTGATCAAGGTGTGATTTGAAGTTGTGAAGTACATCAAGGATGATTCGCTGTCAAAGCCACTGACGTGAAAACCATAGACATTTCCCATCAGGAAATTCCAGGCAAAGTGGAAGCCACAAGGTCCCCAAATATTCCCGCGTTTCAGGGCATAGACTGCTGTAAAGACCCCAAAGAAGAAGAGATGAACAGTAGAGAACCAAGAAGCTCCGTTGTTATTCATATGGAAGTAGGAGAACATAGTAGCTGAGATCAGGATAGCTAGAAGGGCATTGGTATGGTAGGAGATAGTTGGAATCAACCAACCACGGATATAAATTTCTTCTGCCGCAGTTTGGAAAATATAGCCGATCAAGACCAAAATCCAAGATACCAGAAATGGCATACTAAATTGAATGCGATGGAATGTGGCATTTCCTGTGACTAAAAAGACGATCAAGACTGTTGTGATCATGATGCCTCCCACAAGGCAACCTTTGGCGAATTCAGAAAGCCCATTTCCTTTGGAAAATCCCATGGTTCGAATAGGTCGCTTTTCAATCAAGCGAACCCAAAGGAAGAAGGCGATGATGGTATAGAGGAAGGACCAAAGGTCAAGGATGTTCCACCAGTCTGGGATCCAGTGTTGTTTATTGAGAAAAAAGCTAGTCGATGCCGTGCTAACAGGGGACATGTACTCTGTGATGTAATACAGAATAAACGGAGCCAAAAACCAGGGTGTCAGAAATTTTCCCTTTTTGATATTGGCAATCAAGGGATTCTCTTTAGAAAGAAAAGAAAGACTCATAAAGAACCTCCATCTAAAAACGTAGAACAAAGAAACAGCTTTCTTTGTACAGCAAGTAATCATTGAAACAAGGCGCTTCTTGATGTCACTTCCTTTCTGCGTTCTTGTTTCGAGCTTCCCACAAGCAACTTATTTATGAATGTTTTCACATTTATTATACCTAAATTAGGAAGCGGTTACAATACCCCTATCTTTATTATCCCTAAAAATTTTACTGAAACTAGTTCCAGATTTTTCTTATTGAGCAATCCAGCCTTATTTCTCATTTTTTGGTATAATAGATAGTATTAATCTCAAAGGAGTGCGATTTGCAAGGAACAATCGTCAAGGCCTTGGCTGGCTTCTACTACGTGGAGTCAGATGGTCACATTTACCAGACACGGGCTCGTGGAAATTTTAGAAAAAAAGGACAGACTCCTTATGTGGGGGATCAGGTGGAGTTTTCTGCTGAAGAGAATTCAGAAGGCTACATTTTGAGCATTGCGCCTCGAAAAAATAGCCTCGTGCGCCCTCCTATTGTCAATATTGATCAGGCAGTAGTGATTATGTCAGCTAAGGAGCCAGATTTCAACGCCAATCTTTTAGACCGTTTTCTGGTTCTTTTGGAGCATAAGGGGATTCATCCCATTGTCTATATTTCAAAACTGGACTTGTTAGAAGATATGGAAGACGTCCACTACTACCAAGGAATCTACCAGGCTATTGGCTATGATTTTGTCTTGTCAATTGAGGAACTCTTGCCCCTTTTGACCAATCAAACCACGGTCTTTATGGGACAGACTGGTGTAGGAAAATCGACCTTGCTCAATAAAATCGCTCCGGATCTGGAGCTTGAAACGGGTGAGATTTCAGATAGTCTGGGGCGCGGTCGACACACGACCCGAGCTGTCAGCTTTTACCATTTAAATGGAGGAAAGATCGCAGATACGCCGGGCTTCTCCTCCCTTGATTATGAAGTGACGACCAGTGAAGACTTAAATCAAGCCTTCCCGGAGATCGCCGATGTGAGCCACTCTTGTAAATTTCGTACCTGTACCCACACGCATGAGCCCGCTTGTGCGGTGAAACCAGCCGTTGAAAGAGAGGAAATTGCGCCTTTCCGTTATGAGGATTACTTGCAATTTCTAAGTGAGATTGAAAACCGTCGCGAAACCTATAAAAAAGTTTCGAAAAAAATGCCAAAATAGGAGACACTACAACGATGAAAACAATGAAAATTGCACCCTCAATTTTGAGTGCGGATTATGCTAATTTTGAAAGTGAATTAAAACGCTTAGAAGCAGCTGGAGCTGACTATGCCCATATCGATGTCATGGATGGCCATTTTGTGCCCAATATCAGCTTTGGAGCTGGTGTCGTAGAGAGCATGCGGCCACATAGCAAATTGGTCTTTGATTGCCACTTGATGGTCACCAATCCTGAACACCATATCGAAGAATTTGCCCGTGCAGGTGCTGATATCATCAGCATCCATGTGGAAGCTACTCCCCATATTCACGGAGCTCTTCAAAAAATTCGTCAAGCGGGTGTGAAGGCGAGTGTCGTGATCAACCCAGGGACTCCTGTAGACAGTATCAAACATGTCTTGAATTTGGTGGATCAAGTCTTGGTCATGACCGTTAATCCAGGATTCGGTGGTCAAGCCTTCTTGCCTGAAACCATGGACAAGGTGCGCGAATTAGCCGCTCTTCGTGAAGAAAAAGGCTTAGACTTTGATATCGAAGTCGATGGAGGAATTGATGCTCAAAGTATTTCCCAAGCAAAAGAAGCCGGGGCCAATGTTTTTGTAGCAGGCTCTTATGTCTTTAATGGAGATGTCAATGAGCGCGTTCAAACGCTCCGAGATGCTGTAAATGGGTAACATCGCAATACTGGCAGGAGGTGACAGCACGCTCTTGCCAAGAGATCATGACGTTTATGTAGGCGTTGACGGAGGCTGTTTGAAGTTACTGGAACAAGGCCTGCCTTTAGATATAGCTGTGGGGGATTTCGATTCTGTCTCTGAGACTGATTTGAATAAGATCCGAACCCAAGCCAAGCAGGTTGTTCAGTCCGTTCCTGAAAAGAATGATACGGATTTGGAATTGGCCTTGAAAGCGGTCTTTGAAGCCTATCCAGATGCTGTTGTCACTGTTTACGGTGCCTTTGGCGGTCGTTTGGATCACTTTTTGTCCAATATCTTTTTGCCGACCGATCCAGACCTAGCTCCCTACATGGAGAAAATCCAATTAGTCGACGGTCAAAATCGCTTGATCTACAGACCAGCTGGTTGCCATGAGATCCAGCCAGATCCAGCCATGTCCTATGTTGGTTTTATGCCTGTCGGACAAGGCCACTTAGAGATCACAGGAGCCAAGTATCCGCTCCATCAGGAGAATTATTTTTTGAAGGCCATGTATGGCTCCAATGAATTTTTGGATCAACCGATTCAAGTGAGTCTTGACCGTGGCTATCTTGTCATTGTTTATAGTAAAGACAGAGGTTAATATGAATATCATTCTGCTTCTGATTGGCCTGCTCAATCTGGGCCTCCTCATCTATTTCTTGCAACGGTCAGATGATACAAGACCGGCTTTACGAGAGATGCTGGAAGACCATGAGGATCATTTGACAGACCAGTTGGACTATCGTTTTGAAAAAGAAAGACAAGCAAGCCAGATTGCCAATCAGCAGTTAGAGATCGCCCTGACAGATCGCTTGACCGAGATGCGAGTGGAGATCCACCAGCAGACGACGGCTCTGCGCGCTGAGATGAATGAGCACTTTACTAAAAATCGGGACAAAACAGATGAGCGCATGCGCCAGATCCAAGAGTCCAATGAAGTGCGGCTAGAACAGATGCGCCAAACGGTAGAAGAAAAATTGGAGAAAACCTTGCAGCACCGCTTGCAGACCTCCTTTGAGACGGTTTCAAAACAATTGGAGTCGGTCAACAAAGGGTTGGGAGAAATGCAGACAGTGGCGCGGGATGTCGGAACCCTGAATAAAGTTCTCTCCAATACTAAGACGCGTGGGATTATGGGCGAATTGCAGCTGGGTCAAATTATTGAAGATATCTTGACCCCAGCCCAGTATGAGCGGGAGTTTGTCACCGTTCCCCAATCCAGTGAGCGTGTGGAGTATGCTATTAAGCTTCCAGGAAAAGGAGAGGAGCCAGTCTATCTGCCGATTGACTCTAAATTCCCACTGGAAGACTACTATCGTCTGGAAGAAGCTTATGAATCCGGAGAGAAAGAGGAGATCGAGCGTTACCGCAAGGCCCTTCTTGCTAGTATCAAGCGTTTTGCTAAGGATATCCAACAAAAATACCTCTTTCCACCAGCGACAACTAATTTCGGAATTCTCTTTTTGCCAACTGAAGGCCTCTATTCCGAAGTGGTTCGCAATCCAGAATTTTTCGATCGCTTGCGTCGAGACGAACAAATTTTAGTGGCTGGTCCAAGTACCTTATCAGCCCTCTTGAACTCCTTGTCTGTTGGCTTTAAAACGCTCAACATCCAAAAGAGTGCAGATGACATTAGCAAGGTGTTGGGATCGGTCAAATCAGAATTCCATAAGTTTGGAGGGATTCTGGCCAAGACTCAGCGCCATTTAAAGAATGCTTCCAATAATATTGATGATTTGCTAACCAGACGGACCAGTGCCATCGAGCGGACACTCCGCCAAATCGAAAGCGATGAGGACTTGCTGGGACTAGATGTATATATAGAAGATGGAGAAGATGATGGTCAAAATTAACCAAATGAAAAAAGATGAATTGTTCGAAGGATTCTATTTGATCAAGTCAGCAGAAGTGCGTCAAACGCGGGCCGGGAAAAACTACCTCGCCTTTGTCTTCCAGGATGAGACCGGTACAATCGAAGGTAAACTATGGGATGCCCAACCTCACAATGTAGAGAGTTTTATGGCTGGGCGCGTGGTCCATATGTCTGGACGTCGAGAAGTTTACAATAATACTCCGCAAGTCAATCAATTGAACATGCGTTTGCCACAAGCAGGAGAACCCAACAATCCAGCAGACTTTAAGGAAAAACCACCAGTAGATCCTAAGGAATTGCATGAATACTTGTCAAACATGATTTTTAAAATTGAAAATCCAGTCTGGCAACGGATTGTCCGGGCCCTCTATGGGAAATATGAGAAAGAGTTTTATAGCTATCCAGCTGCCAAGACCAACCATCATGCCTTTGAAGCAGGTCTCGCTTATCATACGGCGACCATGGTCCGCTTGGCAGATAGTATCGGTGATATCTATCCTCAGTTGAATAAGAGCTTGCTCTTTGCAGGGATTATGTTACACGATTTGGCCAAAGTGATCGAGTTAACGGGTCCTGAAAATACCGAATACACGGTGAGAGGGAATCTCATTGGGCACATTGCTTTGATTGATGAAGAAATCACTAAGGTCTTGCAAGAATTGAAGATTGATGATCAAAAAGAAGAAGTAATTGTCCTTCGCCATGTGATCTTGAGTCACCATGGCTTGCTGGAATACGGCAGTCCTGTTCGTCCCAAAATCATGGAAGCAGAGATTATTCATATGATCGATAATTTGGATGCAGAGATGATGATGATGACGACAGCACTTGGCTTAATTGGCCCTGGTGAGATGACCAATAAAATCTTCGCCATGGATAATCGTTCCTTCTATAAACCGAATCTCGACTAGTAAAAACAGAGATAAATACGGAATTCATTCTGCTAAAAATAAAATAATCAGGAAAAAACGGCCTTCTGTAAATCAGAATGTTCGTTTTTTTCGCTTCTTATGGTATAATGATAGAAAAAACTACATGGTGAGAAAATGAAATTAAGAAGAAGTGAACGGATGGTCGTGATTTCTAATTACTTGATCAACCATCCTTATGAATTAACCAGTCTCAATACATTTGCGGAAAAGTATGAGTCTGCCAAATCTTCCATCTCAGAAGATATCGTGATCATTAAGCGGGCTTTTGAAGAGATGGAAATCGGAAATATTGAGACCATTACAGGAGCTGGAGGAGGCGTGATCTTTACACCGTCTATCTCAGATCAAGAATCCAAAGAAATCGTCGAGGATCTTTGCAAGCAACTATCTGAAAGTGATCGTATCCTTCCTGGTGGCTACATTTACCTGTCTGATCTTTTGAGCAATCCAAAGATTTTGAATCGGATCGGCCGCATCATTGCCAAAGCCTTCCGGGACAAGAAGATTGATGCTGTCATGACCGTAGCGACCAAGGGAGTTCCACTAGCCAATGCAGTGGCCAATGTCTTGAATGTTCCATTCGTCATTGTCCGTCGTGATTTGAAAATCACAGAAGGGTCAACCGTTAGTGTCAACTATGTTTCAGGTTCCAGTGGGGATCGCATTGAAAAAATGTTCCTTTCAAAACGTAGCCTAAAAGCAGGAAGCCGGGTCTTAATTGTTGATGACTTCCTTAAAGGTGGCGGAACGATTAACGGGATGGTCAGCCTCTTGTCTGAATTTGATTCAGAATTAGCAGGGGTAGCTGTCTTTGCAGATAATGCTGTAACCGACCGTGAATTCTTTGAACACAAATCCTTATTGCGTGTGACCAACATCGATGTGAAAGAAAATAAATTGAGTGTCGAAGTTGGGAATATCTTTGATTAAGAGCAATTAAGGAGGATCAAAAAGTGAAAAGAATTTTAGATCGATTTGATAATAGTCCTTTGTGGATTCGCTTGGTGACAGTGTTGACCTTATCCTTTATTTTGGTTGCTGGTTTGTATACCGTAAAAAAGAATACAGCAGCCCAAGTAACGACAGAGATCCAACCTGCTAAAAAAACAGGTTCCCTACCAGTGAAAAAAGAAACAAAGGAAGAAAAGGAAAAGAAGGAAGAAAAGAAAAATACAGAAGCTGCTGAGAAAGCAGTCGTTCAGATGGAAACGACTCCGAGTCAAGATTCTGTGAACGCTGCCCAGGCTGCTGTGAAGAAAGTAAAAGATGCGACTCAAAAGCAATCGCTTGAAGCCCGTATCCAATACATTGCTAACTATTATGGACTGACCTATGAGAGTGATACTGCGACAACGCAGCAGACTCAAACAGACGCTAATGCAAACGCGAATGCTAATGCTAATACTAATACCAATGCTGGAGTAGCTGGAGCCAATGCGACAGTTCAACCACAACAGCAACAACAGTATGTTCCAGCTCCAGCTACAGGGGCAGAAGAACCTGCTGAAGCTGGTCAATAATGAACTTTTTCGACTTCTTCAAAAAATAAAAAAACATCTTGCAATCAAAGTGCCGTCATGTTATAATAATAGACGGTACTTTTTACTTTTGGTCTCTCAAGAGTGTACAGGGACGTGCTGACAAATGTTGCAAAAGTACACACGGATGGTAGCTGTCACCAAGTGTACCATCACCAAAAATAAAAAATTTCACAGGAGAATGTAGATGCCTACAATTAACCAATTGGTTCGCAAACCGCGTAAATCAAAAGTAGAAAAATCTAAATCACCAGCTTTGAACGTTGGTTACAACAGTCATAAAAAAGTTCAAACAAACGTTTCTTCACCACAAAAACGTGGTGTTGCAACTCGTGTTGGAACAATGACACCTAAAAAACCTAACTCTGCCCTTCGTAAATTCGCTCGTGTACGTTTGAGCAACTTGATCGAAGTGACTGCTTACATCCCAGGTATCGGACACAACTTGCAAGAGCACAGCGTGGTGCTTCTTCGTGGTGGACGTGTAAAAGACCTTCCAGGGGTACGTTACCATATCG
>OGEM01000289.1_pt1 | contig 40307 bp, 28 predicted proteins | sample 1570741 | NCBI WGS metagenome assembly OGEM01 (sample SAMEA2582141, study PRJEB24529) | metagenome | biome: Human gut stool | place: China | collected 2011
GCACCATTATGTGGAATAATTTATAATAGTGATCAGCATTCTAAAGATTATTCATTATTAAAAGAAAAAATGCGTCCTGGTCATAGTGATTATCCAGCTTTTATTAAATATAGAGGATTTAATGATGTACGTGGCGGTGGCCATTTTTCAGGAAGAATCACTGCTCCGGTTGTTTTTGCTGGGGCTATAGCAAAACAAATTTTGGCAAAACAGGGGATTCAAATTGGAGCACATATTCTAAGTATTAAAAACGAGTATGATGAAAATTTTGATATGCGTTTATCAACTAAGACACTTGAATATTTACGCAGACAACATTATCCTGTCATTAATCAAGAAAAATATGAAAAGTTTTTTATAAAATAAAGATAAAAAAACTTATGGTTAAAAAATAAAAAAAATTTTTTTAAAAAAAATATATGGCAATTTGGAGAAAAAAATGTTACATTATATGTACATGAAAGAAAAGTTACTATGTCAAGTTTAGTAAAAAGAAAATTTAATAATTTAATAGAACTGGAGGAAGAGGAATGAAAATAAAAAATATAATTTATTTATTATTTTTATTTTTGATATTAAATATCAGTAGTTTAGCTTATATAAATATATCGCCAACTACTTTAGATAAAAATATTGGAGTGGGGGCTTATGAGGAATTTACTTTTTATAATAATACAAGTGTTCCGATGAGATATAAACTTTCGGTTATTCCTATGGAAAGTAAAAGTGTAAAAGATATGTCAAAATGGGTAGAAGTATATCCTAAAGTTGTGACAGTATATCCAAGTAGTAATGAAACATTTAAATTATATGTACAGGCTCCTAAAAAAACTGAAGATGGAGATTATGGAGCTTTTCTAAATATTAGACAAGTAAGTGCTCCAAAATTAGAAGGAGATGCTGGAGAACAAAATGTTGCAGCAGGAATGATGGTAATGGTTAATGTCAATATGGGATTATATGGTTATATAGGAGATAAGATACCAACTGTTGAAACAACAACACCAATAGTAGTAAGAGATGGAGAGAATCAGAAATTACAACTGGAGATAAAAAATACTACTAACAGACTTGTTAGGCTGAAAGTAGAGGTAAAGAGTAAGAAAAATTATTTCTATAAAGTTGGAGAGTCAAGAGTTTTAAGAGGACAAACATTGGTGTATGATCATTTAATACAAAAGATGCCACTTGATGAAGAGGCAAAAGAAATAGTGATAACTGATACTGAAACAAAAGAAGTTATAAAAAAAGTAGAAGTTAAGTAAAGGTGTTATAAACAAAAGTTTATAAATAAATTAAGTAGTTTATAAGTAGTAAAACGAAAAAAGAAAAAACTATATTAAAAATTTGGAGGGATGAACTATGAAAAAACTATTAATGGTAGGAGCAATATTAGCTCTAGGAACAACTATGGCTTATGGAGATCCAGAGAAAGCTACAGCAGATGTAAAAGTAATTGCTGATATAGTAGCAGAAAATTTAGTAATTACTGATTTAAACGGAGAAGAAATTATACTTGATTTTGGAAAAGTATCTCAGCTTCAAAAATCAGGAGTTTCTAATGCACATGAAGGTTATAAGGTAACTTATTTAGGGAATAGTATTTCTAATGGGAAGTTAAAAATGGAATTAAAAGGACAGGATGTTAGTGGTAATGATGGTGGGGCAAAAGAAGTAATGATGAAATATCAAGGAAGTGTTGCTGCTGGAGAGAAACCAGATAAATTTACTTCTGTAGTGGCATTAGCTGAATATGAAGCTACTATGCCAACAGATAAAGTTTATGTAGGAATGATTAATGGAACAATAGACCATGCAACTACAAAAGTTTATGTTAATGGAGCAACAGAAGCAACTACAGGATTTTATAATAATGGTAATGATGGTAATTTAATTGATAATGGAGAATATATAGGAACATTAGAGTTAGAAGTAACTTTAGCTTCAAACTAATAAGATAAGATAAAAAAGGGCTAAACCATTTAGCCCTTTTTACAAATAAAGTAATTTTTTAGGGAGAGAGAGTATGAGAAAGTTTATAAATGTATTTATCTTTCTAGCAACAATAATCACTACATATGCAGAAGAACCGACATTTCGTTATTCTGGAGATGTAGTATTTTTTGAAGATGAGGAAGAAGCAAGAGAAAGAATATATACTTTAAAGATAAAAGGGAAGATATATAGCTATTCTTATCCAGTAATATTTGAGAATGGACAATACTATCTTTCTGTTATAGAGTTTTTTAAGGCTATCAATTTGAAGAACTATACAATAGAAGGAGCTAGGATAGAGGCTGAATTAGGTAGAAATTTAGAAAAAGATGTTATTAACTTTAATTCCTTAGATTCTAAAGAGTATCTTCTAGAAAATGGTGAGTATTATCTTTCTGCAAATATATTTAAAGAGCATTTCTTAAGTAGTATAAGATGGGATGATGCTAAACTTGAAGTAAATATGAATACTAATTTCTCTACTCCTGATGCTGTAGCTCTTAGTCTAGATGCTAGACAAAGAGAGCTTGATGAAGATGCTAATAAGCCAGTACTTACTTATAAGGGGAAGAGAGAGCTTATAGATGCTGGTAATTTGAGAGTAAATTTACAACAAAACTATAACAATGATACTGGTAGTGGAAGTGATAGTGATTGGAGTGGATATTTAGAATATAGCGGTTCTTTACTATATGGAATTTTAAATACAGATTATGATTTAAAAGAACATGAGTTGGGAGATGTGACTATTACTTATTCAGACTTATTAAGAGGGGAGTATGAATTAGAGATAGGAGCTTATGGAGAGCACAGAGAGCTAGGACTTACTTTCCAAAAAGATAGAGGATATTTTGACAATGGTAGAGATTATACTATTGAGGAAAATGTACCGCTCGGAAGTAGGGTAGAACTTTTATATAATGGAATTCCAATCGAGATACAAAATGAAGAGGGTGGAAAAGTAGTCTTCGTTAATAGCCTTATTAAAGAGAATAGAGAGTTTGTAATCAGAATATATGCTTTAGATGGGAAAATATATGAGAGAACTATAAAAATAAATAAAGATTACAACTTGCAAAATAAAGGTGAATTTGGATATGATATCTATATGAGAGATGAGCATGACTCAAATAGAGTAAACTCACAAATTGATGTTTACTATGGATATACTGATCATTTGACATTTGGATTTGGATTTGATCAGATACCAACATTGGTAGAGGATAACTATATCTCTTTAAGAACAGTTAATTTACAAGCTATCTATGGAAATATGGTAGCTGGAAATCCATATACTTTAACTTACGAGTTAACTAAGGGATTAAATATGGCAAGAAGTTGGTATACAACAGAAGAAGGTAAACATACAGATAGAAAATATAATAATCAACATAGATTTTTATTAGATACCTCAATAAAAGACTTAGATATTACATATGAGCAATATGAAAATGGAAAATATTATGATACTAGTAGAGAGCAATATTTAGATTTAGATTATGATTTGACAGATTGGTTATCACTTACATATAGTTATGAAAAATCTAAGTATTGGGATAGCCCAGATGAAGATGATTATAGATATGGTTTTGATATAAGTAAGTCTTGGAATCAATTACTTATAAGTTTTGAATTTGAAGAAAATAAGGATAATGAGATTGTGAAAGGATTAGACTTATACTATACAGGTTTTAAGTATTTTATAGCAAAACTTGAAAATGATTGGGATGAAAATAATGACTATGAAGCACAACTTACATTGACTAATAAAAGTTGGGATGATATTCTTGATTATTCATTTAAGGTAAAATATACTCCTGATGAGCAAGTTGTGTATACTCTAGATTTTACTTTAAAATTAGATAACTGGTTTGAAGTAGGAACTTATTTAGAGAAAAATGGTAGAAAAAATACTTATGTAGGAATAGATAGAGTTATTAATTTGAAAAATCCAGCAGTAAATATGAACTCATTAGAAAATACAAATATAAAAATTATTGCTTTTCTTGATGGAAATAATAATAATAAGTTAGATGAGGGAGAGGAAAGAGTTTCTAATGTAGATGTAACATTTGGAACAGAAACAGTAACAACAAATGAGAGTGGAGTGGCATATATTTATGGTGTTCCAAGCTTCATAGATTATGAATTAAAAACTTCAAGTAGAAGGCCAAGCTTTAATTCTAATGCAAATATAATAAAAGTTAGAGGAATAGGAGCAGCAGAAACAGAAGCTTTAATCCCTATAAAACCTATGATAACTTTTATGGGAACAGTAGACATGTTAGGGTATTCAGCTTATGACCAAAAAAGAATAATGGATCATTTGTCAGTAGTTATAACAAATGAAGATAGAAGTTTTAGTAAGACTATATATCCAGACTCAGATGGAGTTTTCTTTATTCAAGATATGTTACCAGGAGAATATAATTTTGGACTATATTATAACGGAGATGAGTATAACATAGATAAACAAATGAAAAAATTAGAGTTGACATATACTGATGAGAATAGAGGAGAAAATGAGTATAATTTTATCTTAGAAAAGAAAGGTGAGTAAAATGAAAAAACTAATTATTTTACTTTTAATGATATTAAGTAGTATAACTTTTTCAGAAACAACGAATGATGGAAATAGTAGTGAAGACCCAATCATACCTATGATACCTATTCTACCAGCTATACCTAATACTGGTGAAAATAGTAGGACACCACTAGAGCATAAAACAGTAATAATGGGAATGACAACAGAGGTTGTCATCCCACTAGAGATAATCTCAGATATAGAGATACAGGCTATGGTAATAGATAATCAAGAGATAGAAGTACCTTTTGAAATAGAGTTTAATAAGACTCCTGATAAAAATAAAAGTTATAGTATAACTTATAGTCAGACTGAGATAGATATAGATGATGATGGTGCTAATGATACATTTATATACTCTAATAGAAATATTGATTCAAAAATTTTAAAAGATAATAAGGTAGTTATAAAGGGAGCTAATATATCTAAAGAGGGTTACCATGAAAAAATTATCTATCTTGAAGTAGAGACACATGACTAGGAGGAGAAAAGATGAAGAAATTTTTAGTAATAATATTATTAAATCTTATCTCAATAATGGCACATGCTGAAATAAAAATCTCTATATATGAGCATATGAAATTTAGAGATATAAATGTTACAGATTTAAAAGATAGTATAATTGGAGAAGGAGTATTGCAAATCCAAGCTGATGAGGAAGATTATGGGAAAGAATTAGAGTTTGTATTTGTAAAAAAAGGAATGATGACAAATAGACAAAATATAATTCCTATTGACAACTTCACCATCGATATGACAGAGCTAGATGATAAAAGAACAAATAAGATTATTGTTGATAGAAAAACAAGACTTATAAAATTTTATGCAACATTAGATAGAAGAAAAATAAGTAGGAAAAGACTTGCAGATGAGTTAGTAGAAGGAAAATATGTGGGAGCTATGCCAATAATGGTTTCAATATATGCACCAGAAGAGAAAAAGGAGAGTAAATAGGTATGAAAATTTTAAAAAAATTTCTTTTTTATATTATAATGATAATGACGTTTGCTTTATCTTTTTCATCTGAAGATGCAAAAATATATTTAGATAGAAAAATAGAGCCAGCAAAGTTAAAGATAGGGGTAACTAAATTAAAAACAAAGGAGTTACCTCTAGATTTTAATATAGAAGAAAAAACTATTTTTGGTTATCTTCCAGATAGTGTAACAGATAACCATCTTATTTTTATTTCTGAAACATTAGATGAGATGCCTTCTTTATCTACAACTAATGGTAGAAGAAGTATAAATAATATAAAAAAATATTTAACTAAGGATATAAAAGTAGCTCCTAAATTTACTTACCAAGTATTAGTAGGAGATAAGGAAAATGGAATAGAAGAGGGAAAAAGATATCTTTTAATGAATTGTAAAACTGTTCTTTCTGGAGTGTATGTGTATGTTGTAGAGAAAGATACATATCATGTGAAAGAGGTGTATAAAGGAAAGTTTAATGTTCCTACTACTTTAGAAGAAAGAACTACATATGGAACAATTCATTTTAATAAAGATCATCAGTTAGGTAGTGGGGGAGTAATTTATTATAGTGAAGGGAAATTAATATATGATGGATTAGAAGCTGGAAAGCTAGGAGGGAAAATAGAAGGAAAATATCCTGAGAAAAATAATGTAAGTGGAGCAGATAAAGTTAGGATAACTATAGATGGAAAGCAAAAAAATATAGTTTTAAATAGTAATGGAAGTTTTAATTTTAAAGATAATGGGTTAAGATTATTAAATACATCTGGACAATATGTTGGAGGAATAAATTTATATACTGATACAGAGTTACAATATATAGCTATTCAATTGAGTAACTTAAGTGCGGATATAGAAGTAGATAGTAAAATAAAATTAGAATATGGAGCAGAGAAAGAAAAAAGTTTTAATGTTTTAGCGACAGATGAATTTTCTTTAAAAATAGAAAAGAAGATTAGCAATAATAATTTAGATCCTACAAAAGGAACAATAGTATTAATGGAAGGGCATGGAGCTACAGAAATAATTGTAAAAAAAGATATAGTTAGTGGAGTAGAAAAAGGAAAATATAGTTTGACAGGAAAAGTTCCCAAATTTTTATCAAAAGAAGATATAGATAAAATAAAAGGTTCATATGATGACATAAAGGTGGAAATTTATTTAAATGAAACAAAGATCTTAAATGAAACAAAGATATGGGAAGATGGAATATTTGGAATGGAATCTTGGGGAAAAGGTTTTGATACAGGTAGTAAAGATTTGGATGCTAATATTGAAAATAATAATGGAGAACTAATAGATATAGCAAAAGGAGCTAGCTTAAATATAAAAAGTGAAGCATTAGGAGAAGATATTAGTTTTACAATAAAAGATATAAATAAATATGCTAATATTAATAAGTTAGTTACAATAAAATATACTGGAAAAATAAAAGAAGGTCTTATAGGTTCAATAATAGGTGGAATTGGAGATTTAATAGGAATAGGAAGTAGAAAAACTATAAAAATAGATGAATTTAATATTGCAATTTTAGGAGAGAAGGAAGTAAGAATACCAGATAGAGAGGGAACATTAGTAATATATAATTTAAAAGGAACTAAAAATGTAAAATTAGAAGTAAAAGATGGAGAATTAATAAGTTTTGGAAATGATAATTTTATTGTAAACGAACAAGCATATATAGAAGGAGAATTTCCATTAAATGTTAAAAATGGTGAAACTTTTGAAGTAAATTATACACCTTCTAAAGATGGTGGAGGTACTGATTTAAATGATTTAACATTTAGAATGGAAACTGCTGATAATAATGCTGATGTTGGAAGAATAAAAGTAAATAAAGGAAGTACAGATGAAAGTATACAGTTAGAGTTTTATAAAAAACCATATGCTGAAGCACCAGAAAAATATAATGAAGATTTATATTTAAGAGATAATGATTATGTGGATGGAACTTTAACTATAAAATATAAAGCTGATTATTCTGGGACTGTTCTTGTTAAAAGAACGGATACCTTACATATCAGAATAGAAAAAAAAGCTAATTTTGAAAAAGCTAGAATTGAAGTTCAAAATCCAATAGTAATGTATGATTATACAAAAATTAATCCTTTTAATCATTATCGTAGAATACACCTAGCAAGTAATGAAACTCAAACTCTGGATAATGATGGTAGAAATTTTAATAAAAATACAACTATTGAAGGGAAACAATGGATAGATACAAAGGATATAAGTGGAGTTCCAGATTATGATTATCAAAATTTAAAAAATCATAGAATAAGAATCTCAAGCTCAGGTGGAGAAACTGTAAAAAGTACTGATGTTAATGGAAAAACCCAATCTTCAACATTTGTTAATTTAAATGGTTTTGGAAATCAAGTTATGTTTTCTTACGATGGTGGAAATAAATATATGAACTTTGGAGTTTCTAAATATAATTTTAAAGGAGGAAATGGAGAGGTAAGAATAATTCATTATGAGAATGATAACAATGGTATTCAAGCTAGTAATATTTTATATAGAATTACTCTTCCAAAATTTGATGGACTTCCTTATGTAAGTAATCAATATGATATAAAACCATTTTATGATAATGTAAAATATTATAAATTTAATCAAGATATAGGAACAGGTAAAGTTATTATTCCGTATGGAACAGTTGGATTTAAGGATTTAGATACAAGGATAACTGAACAATCTGGTGGAGAAGGAATTGAACTAAGAGTTATAAAAGATGTATATTTAGAAAGTATGTTTTATAATGATAGTAATGGAGAACCATATAGAATAGAAGGAGAATTACATTTTAGAAGAGAAGGTTCAAAAATATTTGATGACACTTTAAGAAATGGAACAAAAGTTTCAAGATTTAAAGGTGAAAACGAAAAATCAACTTCTGCAATGGTTTATTTAGTTTTAGATAGTCAAGAAAGTTTAATTCCTGGTGGAGAATACAAAATTATAAAAAGAAATAAAAATACTACAAAATGGATAAGTGAAGATACTCCAATTGAAGTAGGAGTAGTAGTAGATGGAGATGATACTACATATTTTTCAGGTGTAGGAGATTTATATATAAGTTTAGAGGATAAGAGATTTGTAGATACTAAATTAATTTTTGATAATCAGAAGATTAATTTTCAAACAGGAAATACTACAGATCAATCTGATCTTGATGATAAATGGATAAGGTTAAATAAGAGTGATTATCCTACAGGGATTATAACTAAAAATTATAATGGTCAAAAATGGGGAAGTGTAAAAGGAGAAGTAGTTGATGTTCCATTAAAATATCAAAATGAAACTTCTATAAAAACTCAAATTGAAGTATTAGATAGTAATTATAAGTTATTATCTAATCAAGAAAAATTTAATAGTTTAGAAGGAGGAACTATTACTTTAGGGGAAAATACGCTTTATTTAAAATATCAGGAGAATAATAATTATATTAGTTTCAAATTAGCTCCAACTGAAAATAATGAAGAAATACCTTCATATAAAGTACAAGAAAATGAAGAAATATTTTATATAAAATATTATGATAGTAATAGAAAAAATGATTCTGGAGAAATAGCAGAAAATGCTTATTTATTTACTCAAAGAATTAAAGTAGTTTTTAATGAAACAAGAGGATTGACAGGAGATACAAGAGTAAATATTTTAAATCCAGCTATGGTTGTAGAAAATACATCTTCAGAAAAAGGAGTTATTTATATAAATAGTGATCCTTATAATGAGGGTGGAACAGAATATGGATATGATAATAGTAAATTAGCAGATGCTGAAAAATGGTGGAAAATATTTGGAGCACCTGAATATTCTAAAAACTTTTTAGAAAGTTATTCAAATTTTACTTTAAGCAAAGGAGGAAAAGTCATAGATCCTACTGAAAATAATTTATATCTTCTAGATAGAATAAATTTATATTTAGTTCCACCTACAAGTAATAATCCACAATTATCTCTTGGAATTAAAAATATTGATATGTATAAAGGGGAAAAATTAGATAGTGAATTTTATTTGGAGTGGACAGCGGATGGAAATGGAACAGGAATCGTGTCTGGAGAAGGGCGTCGTGATAAAGTTACTTTATCAATAGATACTTTAGATACTACATATTATGGCTTAATAACGGATAAAAATGATAAAATGGGAGTAAAATATAGTGAAACTAATACTATTGGAATAGGAGAAATACATCAGTTAAGAATATTAGAACAAAATGAGGAGTATGTAGATATTGATTTAAATACATATTTTAGAGAATATACTAGAAATAGAGGTATTTTAGATTTAATTAATGGAGCTAACTCTAATAATTTATTTTTAAAAGTAGATGGAATAAATGAAACTACAAATGTAGAAATTATAGCTAAAGAGAATGAAAATTTATCTAGTTCAGTAAATTCAAATAAAATAATTGGGGAAATTAAATTTTTTAATATCAATAGTGATGAAGTATTAGATAAAGTAGAAATAAAAAATAAAATAAATTTATCTGATATTGATATGTATAAAATAAAATTAAGATTAACAGTAGAAGAGTATAAAAAACTTGAAGGTAATACTCAATATGAAATATTTGGTGCTAGAGGAAAGGATATTTTTGTAATAAATTTTGATAATGAAAATTTATTGTCTTCAAGTGTAAATACTAGATTAAAATTAGATAAACCTTTAAATTTTTCAACTACTGATGACTATTTTTGGATAGAAGAGGCTATTTTAGATTTTGGAAAGGTATCTTTAGGAAGTACATCTACTGAACTTAAAAAAGTAACTGAGTCTACAAATATAATTGTACATTCAAAATATGAATATAGTTTATCAGTAGATACTACAACACAAATAACTAAGATAAATTCAGAAGGAAATTATGATGAAAATCAGAAATTAATAGTAAACAATATAAACATAAGTGAAGAAGTGCCAACTCAAGAAAATGAAAAAACTAAAGTGTTAGATGAGATGGTTAAAAATCATTTATTAACAGGAACCTTAGAAGTTCCTAGCAAAGGTACTGAATTAGGAGAATATAGAGGGGTTATAATAATAAATGCTACACTTATAAATTAATAAAATCAATGGATTTAAATAAGAAAATTAAATTTTCTTATTTAAATCCTGAAAGGAAAAAAGATGAATTATAAAAAAAGATTATTAATATTGGGAATATTAATCAATATTTTTTCTAATAATTTATTTGGAGCAGTTGATCCAAAGAATGGATTATATGTTAGTGGTGCCAATATGTTAGAAAGAGTAGAAGGAACTTATAATATTGGTGGAAATAAAAGTGAAGATAGTGGTGGAGGAACTCCAATTAATCAAGTAGTTGTTATTAGAAATAATGGAACAGTTGATAATTATGGTACAATAAAAAGTGATGAAGGAATTTATCTAACACAATTAGTGATAATAGCTGATATTTTAGGAATTCCACTTGGAGGAATGTCAAATAAATTAGCAAAAACAGATGAGTTAATAACTATGAATAAAGGAGTTTTAAAAAATAATGGAACAATAGAGATGGGAAGTACATATCATAAGATACATAATGTTTCTCTAATTTCATTAGGAGGTTATCATGTTTACTCCAATTACACAAAAAATTTAATAACAGCTGAAAATTCAACTATAGAAAATAATGGAACAATAATCCGAAAAGGAGACAAATTTAAAAATTCTGATGATGTAAATCTTGTAGCAGCTTTAGTAAGAACAGAGGCTAATTATACAAAAAATACTTTAAACCTAACTAATACAACAGTTACTAATAATGGAGAAATAACTTCTGGTAGAGATTATAATCCAGAATTAGTAGATTATTTGGAAATTAATCTCTTAAATCTAGGATTAACTTATAATAGAACATCTACAGCAGTAAAAGCCTCAGGAGGTATAATTAATAATGAAAAAACAGGGCTTATATTGAACGGCGGAGACATCTATAAAGGAGAAAATGATATGGGAGGTGTTACTGTAGCTGCTTTAGGAGCTGATTTTTTAGGAACTCATAATAAATATGGAGTTATTTTAAATAACGGTGGAGTTTTAAATAACGCTGGAATTATAGAGGTAGAGAGAGATTATAGATGGAGAGAAGAAACTGATGGTTCAATTATTGAAATTGGAATAGTAGGTGATGATGTATTAGGAGTTGGACTATTAAATTTTAATAATATGAAAGAAAATAGTATAGCTGTTTCTTTAAATAATTCTGTTTTTAATAATAATAATGGAACTATAAAAGTAGGAACTAATAGTGAGAAAAAAGGATTAGGACTAGAATATACGCATGCTGTTGCTATAGAAGCTAATAATTATAGCACAATTAATTTCAATGGTGGAAATATTGAATTAGACGGATTAAATGTTTACATTTCTGATATGAAAGAAAATAGTAATATGACTTTTAGAGGAGATACTTTTGTATCTTTTACTCAAAAAGGACAAAAAGATTTAAATTCTGATATTTTTTCAAATGATACCTCTTCTAAGCATTATATAAAAGGAAATTTAACCATAGATGGAGATTTAACAATTGGAGAAGATGATAATGTAATTATTGGATTAGCAGAAAATCCTCTTCCTGATGAAAATGGAAATTATCAAGTTATAGGAGATGGAAGCTTGGGACAAATTATTGTAAATGAGAACTTCAATGGAGAAAGCAATCTAAAGTATGAAGCCTCTTCTTTAGTTGGAAAAGATTTGAATGATTATATAGGAAATAGTGTATTAATAGCAGATAGTATAATAGGTGAAACTGGATTAAATTCAGATAGTTATCTTTTTAATATATCAGGAGAAAAGATAGAAAATGATGGAAAAGAAGAAATAGTAATCTCTGACATCACAAGAAAAAATTTCAACGATATTGTTACTAATAATCAATTAGCAACTATTTTAGAAACATCATATGATAATGCTAATGCTGAACAATTAGAAGTTTATAAGGTATTAGCTCAAGGTTCAGATGCTCAAGAATTTAGTCAGATAGTAGATGAAGTTACAGGTAAAGATACTTTAGTAACTTTAAACTCACAAGTATATGATATTACTAAAGATTTAAATAAACAGTTTAAAGTTTTTGCTAAAACAAATATAGAAGATGGAATAGTATTTAAGTATATTAATAGTAAATCAGAACTTGGATCTAATTCAACTACTGTGGGATTTGAAAGAAAGAGTTCAGGAATTATGTTAGGATACAATAATTATGTATCTGAAAAATTAAGACTTGGAGCTGGATTTTCTTATATGAAATCTGATATAGATTATACTTCAGCAAGTAGTAATGATATAACTACTTGGAACTTAAGAGGATATTCAGATTATAATTTAAACTTTGCTAATCTATTTGCCGATCTTTCTTTTGGGTATAACCAATCTGAAAATAAGAGAATAGCAGAACAAACTTCATATACTGGATTAAAAGAGGGAGATTTAGATATCTATACTGTTAGTTTAAATAATTCGTTATATAAAAATTACCAAATAAATGATAAATTAATTGTAATGCCAAGCTTAAACTTAGATTTTACTTATTTATATCAAGAAGATTTTGAAGAAAAAGGAAGCATTGGAGCTTCAGCAGATAGTACAGAAGCTTTTTATATAACTGCTGGTATTGGAGTAGATGCTAAGTACAATCTTCTTTCATTTAATAATAGTAAAATTAATTTAATTGCTGGAATGGATTATTCTTATGATATAGTAAGTGAGAATGAAGATATGAATTTGAAAGTATCAGCTTTTGATCCGTACTATAAAGAAAGAATTAGAGAGTTAGATAAAAAATCTATGACTTATAATCTAGGACTAAATTATGAATATAAAGATAATTATTCAGTAGGAGTAAGATATTCTAAAGAGCTTATAAATGATGTAGATAATGATCAATTTGGAGTAGATTTTACTTATAAATTTTAGTATTTAATGGGGAAGTTAAAAGGATAGAGGTATAAATGCTATCTTATTAGCTTCCTTTTTATTCTAGTGAGTATCCAAAACTATTATTTATATATAAAAACTGATATAATGTGATTACTGATAATTTGAATTATGGAGGAAAGAAAAATGAAAAATAATATATTAGTGAAAAGTATAATTTTATCTTTAATAACTATTTCTCTTACAGCATGTGGAGGAGGCGGGGGATCTAATGGAAATGTAACACCGACTCCTCCTAATATAATTCCAGAACCAGATGAAAATGGAAATATTACAGATACAGTTGTGATAAACAAAGATAATATAACTCTTAATATTCCTATAAAAATAGAAAGTAATAGTAATAAAACAGGAGTTCTAATAAATAATAATGGAGTTATTACACTAAATAATAATATAGAACTAAAAGATAGCAATGGAATAAATGAGAATAATTATACTTTAATAGGAGTAGAAGCTAATTCTGGAGCAGAGATAAGAAATTTGGGAAAATTAAAAATAGAGACAAAAGGAAATGCCATAGGATTTAATTTAAAAAATTCAGATTTAATTAACAATGGTGAAATAAATATAAGTGTTCCAAAAGATAAGCTTGGTATAGGTATAAAGGCTAGTGGAGATAGTAAAGTAGTAAATAATGGACAGATTTCTGGAAAAGGGAATGTTATTGGAATAGAGGTTTCAAATGGAGCAGTAGCTAGTAATAACTATTCAGAGAGTAAAAGAAATAGTATAGAACTGAATTCTGTTGATGGAAGTAGTGTTACAGGTATGAAAGCTTTATCTTCAAGTACTGCAATAAATAATGGAATGATTAATATAAACGGACAAGGGTATGGAATGTATGCTGATGGAAATTCAAAAATCCAAAACAATGGAACGATCAATATAAATGGACAAGGGTATGGAATGTATGCTAAGGGAGGTTCATATGCTTTAAATGAAGGAGTAATAAACTTATCATCTCAAGCAAATGGTGGTATGGTAGCTGATGGAAATGAGTCTATTGTAGAAAATAAAGGAACTATAAATGTAGATTCTAATAGTTCTTTAACTAAAGATAAAATAGTTACAGCTATTAATGGTGGTAAAGTATTAAATTCTGGAGATATAATTTTTAAAGATAAAGCTACAATATATTCAGTAGATGGATTATACACAATAGGGACTTCACAAGATGGAAGTTATGGAAAGGTTGTAGCAGAGAATATTGAGATAGATGGAAATGTGGCAATAGATTCTGGAATATCTAAAGGAAGTTACAAAGATACTTATATTCTTGAAGGAGTATTTGAAGGAGAAGTAGAATTTGGAGATGAATATAAAGTAGTATCTGATTCTCTTTTATATGACGTTAATATAGTTCAGGGTGGGAATGGAAACTATGATGGAAAGTTAGTTAGAAATGACAAAGTTATCTCTGATTTTACAGGGAAGGATTATACTCAAACAGCAAAATTATTTGATAAATATTTTTCAGAAAATGAATATAATAGCTTAAATGAAGCTGGAAAAAATTTAATAGACTCTATAAATATTGAAGATGAAAATGTTTTAAAGAAGAATATCAAGGATTTAACTCCAACTCTTTATGCTAATAATAGTAGAATAATCTCTGAGATAGGTGATAGTTTTAAGGGGCAAAGAGAGAAAACTATTTTATCATTAGAAGAGTATGATTATAATTTTTCTTTTATTGGAAATATTATGGCTGTAGACTCAGAAGAGATTATAGAAGGATATGACTCTCAAATGACAGGATTTGTAGGAACAATGAAACTTTCAGATGAAAAATATCTATCTCTAGGTTATGGGTATAGTGATATAGATTATGATGGAGATAGTGAAGGTAATATTCACTCTATTCATCTAGGAGTGGACAATTACAAAAAATATGGAGCTTTAAATTTACAATATGGTTTTGGTGGAGAGTATAACTTCCATAAAATTGATAGAGAGATGAGAAGCTATAATACTAAAGGAGAATCAGATTTTGATTCTTATGGAGTAAAGGCTTATGGAAAAATTTTAAAATCATATAAATCAGTAGTTGAAATAGAGCCATTTATTTCTTTAGGTTTAGGTTATTATCATGTAGATAATATTTCAGAAAAATCAAATGTGACTATAAATGTAGCTGAGGAAGATTATCTAAGTATAAAACCAGAATTAGGATTTGATATAGCTAAAAAATATGACACTATTAAATTATATGGAGGAGTGGCTTATTCATATGAATTAGGAGATATGGATAAGAGAGTGGCTTATTCATATGAAGGAATAGTTGAAAATAATGAGATAAAAGACAATCAAGAGAATGGATTATTAACTACAAAGATAGGAGTTAATTTTATAAAAAATAGTTTTACTTTTGGAGTAGAAGGTGGAAAAAATTTTGGTAAGAGAGATAATAGTTTTATAAGTGGAAATATAGGTTATAGATTTTAGAAAAGAATAAAAAATTTTTAGGAACTTTTATAAGCTGTTGATACTTTCACTAGCTTGCAAAGTTCCTTTTTAATTAATTTTTTCTAATGGAAAATATAAAAAAGGGAGTTGCAACATAAGTTACAAAACTCCCTCTTATTGATTAGAATGGAAATTCATCATCATCTTCATAAGGTATCTCTTCTACCTCTTTAGCAGAAGATTTTGGTGTTGGAGAAGAATACTCAGGCTCGTATCCACCCATAGAGTCTCCACTTCCTTTAGACTCTAAGAATTCAATTGCTTCTACAAGTACATCATAAGAAGTTCTCTTTTCTCCATTCATCTCAAATCTATTCATTTGAAGTCTTCCATTAACTCCAACTTTTCTTCCTTTTCTAAGATATTCTCCTATAAGTTCAGCAGTTTTACCAAAAGCAACACAGTTAATAAAGTCTGCCTCTCCTTTTGAGAATGGTCTATCTACTGCTAAGGAAAATCTTGAATAAGCCTTTCCACTTTGTCCAAATTTTAATTCAGGGTCTCTAGTAAGTCTACCAACTAAAACGACAACGTTCATATTATTACCTCCTGTTAATTTCTATCACTAATTAATTATAACATATTTTTTATTTTAGTCCAATGTTTTTTAAGAAAAAATTACAAGCAAAATAGTGGTATTTATGATATAATAGTACAGTAAAATTGTATAAGCTAGGAGGCAATAATGGAAAAGAAAAAAGCTGTGCTTTTAGATGTAAGTGCCATAATGTATAGAGCATATTTTGCTAATATGAATTTTAGAACAAAGACAGAGCCAACAGGAGCAGTATATGGTTTTGTAAATACTTTAATGAGTATAATAAAAGAGTTTTCTCCAGATTATATTGGAGCAGCTTTTGATGTGAAAAGAGCTTCATTAAAAAGAAGTGAGATATATAAAGATTATAAAGCACAGAGAGAGTCAGCACCTGAAGATTTGATAGCTCAAATGCCAAGAATAGAGGAGCTATTAGATTGTTATAACATAGAAAGATTTAAGATCGAGGGGTATGAAGCAGATGATGTTTTAGGAACTCTTGCTAAAAATCTTTCAGCACAAGGGGTAGAAGTCTATGTAGTAACAGGAGATAAGGACTTGGCTCAAATATTAGATGAAAATATAAATATAGCCCTACTTGGAAAAGGAGAGGGTGGAGATAAATTTAAAATAATAAGAACAGATGAAGATGTCATAGAGTATTTAGGAGTTCCTTCTAAAAAAATTCCAGATTTATTTGGTCTAATTGGAGATTCAAGTGATGGGATTCCAGGTGTTAGAAAAATAGGACCTAAAAAAGCTATTCCTATGTTGGAAAAATATGAAACATTAGAGGGAATTTATGAAAATATAGATAAGCTTACAGAGATTGCTGGAATAGGAAAATCTCTTGTAAATAATTTAGTAGAGGATAGAGAGATAGCTTTTATGAGTAGAGAGCTAGCTATTATTTGTCAAGAGGTTCCATTGGAGTTTAATTTAGAAAATTTAAGCTATGACATTGATAATATAAAACTTTTAGAACTTTTTAAAGCTTTAGAATTTAAAGCTTTAATTAAGAAGATGGGACTTGAAAATGGAGCTGAAAAAACACAGGAGATAGAGAAGCCAAAAAGAGTTTCTAAAGAGAGAACTTTTAAAGTAGTAGAGGGAAAAGCAGATATAAAAGATATGGTAAAATCTCTAAAGAAAGTTGATTTAGTAAGTTGCTACTATACTGAATACGGAATTGCTTTTAGTTCTTTTGACAAGGATTACTATTTTCCATTTGAGAAAAAATGTGAAAGTAAGATAGGAGCTAATATCTCTCTGTTTGACCCAACTCCAGTAGTAGAAGATTGTGAAATAAATTGCAAAGAGATACAGGAGTTTTTTGATAATTACAATGGAGAGATTGTCACTTATAATTTAAAAAATATTTTAAATAGAGGAATCAGTGTAAAAAATTGTAAATTAGATATGATGATAGCTTACCATCTTATAAGTTCACAAACTAAAGAAAATGTAGAACTACCTATTGAACATTTGACTGGGATAGAATTAGATAACTATGCTGATAAATTTGGAAAAGAGAAACCAGAAAATATTTCTGCTGAAGAGTATGGAAAATATCTATGTCAAAGAACAATGGGACTTTTAGAGTGTTATGATATATTAAAAGAGGGACTAGAGGATAGAAATTTGATGAAGGTATTAAATGAGATAGAGATGCCACTTATAGAGATACTATCTTCTATGGAGATAAAGGGAATAAAAATAGACCCAGAGTATTTTTCTAACTATGAAAAAGAGTTGGGAGATTTAATAGAAAAGTTACAGGAAAAAATTTATGAAGAGGCTGGAGAGGAGTTCAATATAAACTCTCCTAAACAATTAGCAGAGATACTTTTCTTTAAGTTGAATTTACCACCTGTGAAAAAGACAAAGACTGGATTATCTACTGATGAAGAGGTACTAGAAAAGTTAAAAGCAGATGGAGCAGAAATTGCTAAAGCTATATTGGAATATAGAAAATTAGCAAAGCTAAAAAATACCTATGTAGATGCTATACCAAAATTGAGAGATGAAAAAGATAGAGTTCACACTACATTTAATCAAATAGGAACTACAACAGGTAGATTATCTTCATCTGACCCTAACTTACAAAATATTCCTGTAAAAACTGATGAGGGAATAAAAATTAGACAAGGATTTGTTGCTGAAAAAAACTCTGTACTTATGGGAATAGATTATTCTCAAATAGAGTTAAGGGTATTGGCACAACTTTCTGGAGATGAAAATTTAAGAGAAGCTTATCAAAATAGTATGGACTTACACAGTCTTACAGCTAGAAAGATATTTGAGCTTTCAGATGAAGAGGAAGTAAGTAGAGAGCAAAGAATTATAGCCAAAACAATAAACTTTAGTATAATCTATGGAAAAACAGCCTTTGGATTAGCAAAAGAGCTAGGAATATCACAAAAAGAAGCCAGTGAATATATAGATAGATATTTTAATCAATATCCTAAGGTAAAAGGATTTGAAAAGGAGATAGTAGAGTTTACAGAAAAACATGGTTATACAGAAACTTTCTTTGGAAGAAGAAGACTTATAGATGGAATTAACTCTAAGAATAAAAATATAAAAAGTCAAGCTGAGAGAATGGCAGTAAATAGTGTAATTCAAGGAACAGCTGCTGAAATTATAAAAAAAGTTATGATAGAGATTTATAGATATATAAAAGATAGAGATGGAATATCTCTACTATTACAGGTACATGATGAGCTTATTTTTGAAATAGAAAAAGAAAAATTAGAGATGTATAGAGAAGATATTGAAAAAATAATGAGAGAAAGTGTAAAATTTGACAATGTACCTTTGGAGATAAATACTAATATTGGAGTAAACTGGGCTGAAACAAAATAGGAGGGGAGATGTCTTATACCTATAATGTAAAAGAAGAGATACTTAATAATGAAATGGTAACAAATATAGAGAAAACTGCTGAAATATCAGCAGTTCTTCTCAGTAAAAATGCTTTTTATGATGATAAAATTGAGCTTAGATTGGAAAATTTAGCTCTAGCAAAAAGAGTATATAAGTTTATAAAAGATATAACTAACTTAAAAATAGAGATAAAATATCAAATATCTAAGAGGTTAGGGGAGCATAATGTCTATATTATAGTGATACCTAGACAAAAAGGATATAGAGATTTTATAGAGAATATGAAAAGTTTTAGTATGGAGTTAATATTAGCAAGTGAAGATATATTAAAAGGATTTATTCGTGGAATATTTTTATCTTGTGGATATATAAAAGACCCAGAAAAAGAGTATGCACTAGATTTCTTTATGGATAATGAAGAAGCTGCAGATAAATTATATAATTTACTTTTATCTAAAGATAAAAAAGTATTTAAAACTATGAAGAGAAATAAACCGTTAGTATATCTTAGAAATTCAGAAAATATTATGGATATAATGGTAATGATAGGAAGTATTCAATCTTTTTTTAAATATGAAGAAACTACAATGATAAAGGATTTAAAAAATAAAACTATCAGAGAGATGAACTGGGAAGTAGCTAATGAAACTAAGACCTTAAATACAGGAAATAATCAGATTAAAATGATAAAACATATAGAAAAAGAGATGGGTTTAAATTCTCTAAGTCCTGTTTTAGAAGAGATAGCTCATGTGAGATTAAATAATCCTGAGAGCACTCTTCAAGAGATAGCCGAGATGGTAGGAATATCAAAATCTGGTGTAAGAAATAGATTTAGAAGAATAGAGGAGATTTATAATAATCTAAAAAAAGAAGAAACTGAGGAATAAGTATGAGAGTAATTGAAAATATATTTGAGTTAGAAGAAAATTTACAAGAGAGCTATGTAGCTATAGGAACATTTGATGGGGTACATTATGGGCATCAGAAATTGATAAAAAATGCTGTGGAAAAAGCCAAGAAAAATGGTGGGAAATCTATAGTGTTTACTTTTTCAAGTCATCCTATGGAACTTATAGATATCTCGAGAGCTCCAAGAGTGATAAATACAATAGAGGAAAAACTCTATCTATTGGAAAATATGGGAGTGGACTGTGTAATTTTACAATCTTTTACAAAAGAGTTTGCTAATTTAACAGCAGATGAATTTGCTGATATTTTAAAAGAAAAGGTTGGAAGTAAGGAGATTTTTGTAGGATTTAATTTTTCTTTTGGAGAGGGAGGAAAATCTAAAACAAAAGATTTAATTAGACTAGGAGAAGAGAGAGGAATTCTTGTCCATGAAATCCCAGCTGTCTATGTAGATGGAGATTTAATAAGCTCAACTTTTTTAAGAAATAGAATTTTGCATGCTGATATTGCAGAGATAAATAGATATTTAGGACATAGATTTCTTATAATGGGAGAAGTAGTACATGGTAAAAAAATAGCAAGAGAGTTGGGATTTCCTACTGCCAATATAAAGATATCTACAAGATTATATCCTAAAAATGGAATATATGGGGCTAGAGTGAAGATAGAAGGGGAGGATTTTTACCGTGATGGAGTGGTAAATATTGGAGTAAATCCTACTTTAAAACCTGGAGAAAAAAGTGTTGAGGTAAATATTTTAGATTTTAATGAGTTTATCTATGGAAAAATTGTGGCTGTAGAATTGGAACAATATTTAAGAGAGGAAAAGAAATTCTCTTCAATAGATGAATTAAAAAGAGTAATTGGGAATGATGTGAAAACTTGGACTAAAGTGGTAAAAGAGAGAAGAAATGGATATAGTACTAAAGATAGATAATTTTGAAGGACCATTAGATTTACTTCTTCATTTGATAGAGAAGAAAAAATTAAAGATATCAGAAATAAAAATCTCTCAGATTATAGATGAGTATTTAGGAGTATTAAAGGAGGCACAAGAGGAGAACCTCCATATTAAAGTGGAGTTTCTTGTAACTGCTTCAGAGCTTTTAGAGATAAAAGCATCTACTCTTCTATCAATCAATGATGAGGAAAATAAAGAAAAAGAGTTAAAAAGAAGACTAGAGGATTATAAAGTATTTAAAGAGATTGCCTTAAAAATAGGAGAGATGGAAAAGGAGTATAATATCTCTTACACAAGGGGAGAGAGTAGAAAGATTATAAAAAAAGCTCCAAAGGAGTATGATATTTCAAAATTACAAGCTAGTGATTTATATTCAGCTTATAAAAGATATGTAGATAAAAAAGAAAATGAGTATTTAGAACTAGAATTAGAAAAAAAATATACTTTAAAAGATGAGATGGATAAGTTATATTTAAAATTATATTCTCATAATAGAACCTTTGACTCAATCTTTGGAGAAGCAGAAAATAGAATGCATCTTGTTTATATTTTCTTGGCTATATTAGAGCTATATAAAGAGGGACTTATTCTAATAGAAGGGGAAATGGTTAAAAGAAATTAAGAGTTCTTTTAATATTTAAAAGAGGAAAGGAAGTATTATGTTTAGAAGTGGACTTCTAGTTATGATAATTACAATGGTAAGTAGAGTATTAGGATTGGTAAGAGCTGGGATAATAGCTTACTATTTTGGAGCATCTGCTATGACAGATGCTTTTTTCAGTGCTTTTAAAATCAGTAACTTTTTTAGACAACTATTGGGAGAGGGAGCTTTAGGAAGTTCTTTTATCCCCTTATATAATGAAAGAGTAGAGAGTGAGGGAGAGGAGAATAGCAAACAGTTTATCTATTCAATCCTCAACTTGCTTTTTGTATTTAGTACAATAGTAACTATTCTTATGATAATTTTCTCTCAGGGAATAATAGATGGAATAGTTAGTGGATTTCCTGACGAAACTAAAATAATCGCTTCAAGGCTTTTAAAAATAATGTCAGTATATTTTGTCTTTATAAGTTTATCAGGAATGATTTGTGCTATATTAAATAATTTTAAACAATTTGCTGTGCCAGCTTCAACTTCAATCTTTTTTAATTTAGCTATAATTTTAGCTTCTATGTACTTTGGAAAAACCTATGGGATAGATGCTCTAGCTTATGGAGTTGTAATAGGGGGATTATTTCAACTTTTAGTGGTATTACCAGCTTTCTTTAAGATAATGAAGAGATACTCTTTTAAAATAGATTGGAAAGACCCATATCTTAAGAAAATTTTTATAATGATATGTCCTATGCTCGTAGGAATAGTAGCTAGGCAAGTAAATACTATTGTAGACCAGATGTTTGCTTCATATTTAGCAGAAGGGGGAGTTTCAGCCCTTGAAAATGCAACTAGATTGTATCTTCTACCAGTTGGAGTATTTGGAGTATCAATATCAACTGTAATATTCCCAGCACTTTCTAAAGCTATGTCAAAAAATGACTTAGATGGAGCAACTGATAATATAGTAAAAGGATTAAATATTTTACTATTTTTAATAATTCCATCAACAGCTGTATTGACTTTTTACGCACCAGAGGTAATTAGGCTTACACTTTCCTATGGAAAATTTGATGAGGAGGCTGTAAGAGTTACTTCTCAAGCTTTACTTTATTACTCACTGGGATTATACTTCTATACAGCTATCTATTTGATGACTAGAGCTTTTTATAGTGTAAAAAATAGTAAATATCCAGTAAAGTTCTCTATAATCTCAATAGTTATAAATATAGTCTTAAATTTCTTGTTGATAAAAAGTATGGCATACAGAGGTTTAGCACTTTCAACTTCTATAGCTTCAGGAGTAAATTTTTTCCTTTTGTTAATAGTATTTAGAAGGAAATATATAAACTTCAGCTTAAAAAAAACTTATATCTTCTTTATAAAAACATTTATTATTACGGCTATCGCACTAATAGCAAGTTATAAAATAGATAATACAATTATAAAGTTAGTGGTATTTTCTGTTGTATATATGTTATTCTGGGCTAAGAGTCTTTTGAAAAATAAGATGGAAGTGTTTTGATGAAAGAGAAAAAATATAATTATCAGGTATATACTCCAAATAAGATAGCTGAAAAGATAAACTTAATAGCATTGGAAAAGTATTTTGAAGGGGAAGTTACCTATGAAAAATTGATGAGTGTAAGAGCCTTAGATTTATCCTGTGGAAATGGTAATCTTTTACTTCCATTTTTAGAATCTCTTATACTTCTTTCAAAGGATATCAGTGGAAAATACTTTTATAATCCACTGTGGATAAAAGGGTGTGATATAAATGAGGAAGCTGTAAATTTGACTAAGAGAAAGGGAGAGGAGCTTCTAAAAAAATACTCTTTAAAGGGAAGTATAGATATTGAAAATATAGATGGATTGATGTTAGAGGGAAAAAAATATAATATAGTTTTGGGAAATCCTCCATATCTAGGAGAAAAAAACAACAGAGAGGTATTTCAAAAAATAAAAAATACCTCTTTTGGTATGAAATATTATGAAGGAAAGATGGATTATTTCTACTTTTTTGTGGAAAAAGCTGTGGAACTTTTAGAAGAGAGAGGAATTTTAGTCTATCTTACAACAAATTATTGGCTGAAGGCTGATAGTGCTAAAAAATTACGTAATACTCTTAAGGAGAATGGAAGTTTTTCTAAAATAATATTTTATGATAACTCTCTTTTTTCTAAGGCTAAGGGACAACATAATATAATTTTTACTTGGGAGAGATTAGAAAATATTGATATCAATATAGAGATAGAGTTACCAGAGAAAAAATTTATTTTGAAAAATAGTGAACTCTATGATGAGAATTTTAAAATAGTATTGGCAGATAGAGAGAGTAGGGAGTATAATAAAAGAGTAAAAGAGATAGCAAACTATAGATTAGAAGATTTAGTAAATATAAATCAAGGAATAGTTTCTGGTTATGATAAAGCTTTTGTTTTTGATGAGTACCAAGAGAGATTTAAAGATTATCTTAAACCTTTTTATAAAAATAAAGATATTGGAAAGTATAATAATGAAAAAAATAGCTTTTGGATTTTGTATTTAGATAGGGAAACAACTCTCAATAAAGAGTTGGAAAACTATCTAAGGGAGTACTATTCAGAGCTAAGTGCGAGAAGAGAGGTAAAAATAGGAAGAATAGAGTGGTGGCAACTTCAATGGTCAAGAGATAGGCAGATTTTTTCAAAGCCTAAGATACTTGTTCGTCAAAGATGTAAAACTAATCAATTTTCCTATGATGAAGGGGAATTTTATGGAAGTGCTGATATCTATTTTGTAACTACTAAGAGTGAAGAGATAGATATATTCTATATTTTAGGGTATATGAACTCTAGTACTTTTTTACAATGGTTTAAGTATAATGGAAAAACAAAAGGGAAAAACTATGAATTTTACTCTACTCCACTAAAAGAAACACCGATATACTATCCTAATAATAAAGAAGAGATAGAGTATATAAGAAAATTAGTAAAAAATCAAATAAAAAATTATGATGACAGTGTACAAAAAGAAATAGACAGATATTTTGAAGAAATTTTTAGTAAGTGAGGTGAATTAGATGAATGATTCATCAAATAGAATAAAAAAAGTTGGATTACCACCAGGAAGTATAATTTATACTGGAGAAAATCCACAGCATAAGATACATATAGATATTCTTGCTTACAATGACAGTGTAACAAAGAGAGAGCTTTTTGACGAGGGTAGTGATTTATCTGAGATAAAGAAAGATTTTAAAGGTATAACTTGGATAAATATAGATGGAATACATAATATCCCTCTTGTAAAAGAGATAGGAAAACTATTTAATTTGGATAACTTGGTTATGGAAGACTTAGTAAATAGTACTCAAAGAGCAAAGGTAGAAGAAAGAGAAGAGTATCTTTTTATAGTAATGAAGATGTTAAAATTAAATCTAATTTCAAAGGATATTACTTATGAGCAAGTATCATTTATAGTAGGAGAGGATTATTTGCTTACATTTCAAGAAACTCCTGGAGATGTATTTGATTCTATTAGAGCTAGAATTGAGGCACCTAACTCTAGAATGAGAAAGAAAAGTGTTGGGTATCTAACATATACAATATTAGACAGTATAGTTGATAACTATTTTATGATACTTGATGAAGTGGAAATGGAGATAGATAGGCTTGAATCAAAAGTAATAAATAACTCTGAAAGGGAGGACTTACAAGCTATCATTACACTGAAACAGAAAGTTACTACATTAAAGAGAACAATAGGACCTATTAGAGAGTTAATCAGTAGATTACAAACTAATAGTGTAGCTGAATATTTGAATGATGATATAAAAATATATCTGACAGACTTATCAGATCATGGAATAATAGTACATGATACTTTGGATATTTTAAACAGTAGGGTTACAGAGTTAATACAATTATATCACTCTACAATTAGTAATGGAATGAATGAGATTATGCAAATTTTAGCAATTATATCTACAATATTTATGCCACTTAGTTTCTTAGCTAGCTTATATGGAATGAACTTTGAATATATGCCAGAATTACAGAGTAAATATGGTTATTTTATAATTTTGGGAATAATGTTTGTATTGGTATTAGCTATGCTTGCATATTTTAAAAGGAAAAAATGGATATAATTTAATAGGGAGGATAAACATATGAAAAAATTGGGTTTATTTCTTTTATCACTTTTATTTGTATCATGTGGTGGAGGAGATGAAAAAACAGAAGTAGCTGAACAAGCACATAAAAAAGTTGTAGTAGCTCAAGCAACAAAGCCAAAAACTTTGGATCCACCATTAGCAAATCAGGTGGATTCTATGAAGGTAGCAAGACAGATTTTTAATACTTTGCTAGCTGTTGATGATGAGGGAAATCTCGTTCCAGAGATAGCAGAGAAATGGGAATTTGAAACACCAACTTCTATTCTTTTTACAATTAGAAAAGGAATAAAATTTCATAATGGTGCAGAGTTAACTGTTGATGATGTTGCTTTTTCATTAGAAAGAATGAGAGGAAAAGCTGGGACAAGAATATTGGTAGAGAGTATAAGTGGAGTAGAGGTAGTAGATGATACTCATGTAAGAGTAACCATGTCAGAACCATTCTCACCACTACTATATAACTTAACACTTTCTCTTTGTGGAATCATAAATAAAGAAGATACTTTAAAAAGAGGAGAATCAGAGATAGCTGTAAAACCTAATGGAACAGGACCATTTAAATTAACTTATTGGAATAGTGGAGATATTGTAAAACTTGAACCGTTTGAAGATAGTTTTATGGGAAAACCAGAGATAGATGAATTGGAATTTAAAATTATTCCAGAAGGAAATAATAGACTTATAGCTTTAGAAACTGGAGAGGTAGATATAGCTTATAATATAAATCCATCTGATATAAAATTTATAGAAGAGAATAATGATTTAGTCTTAGTAAATAAACCCTCTATGAGAGCAGAGTATTTAGCTTTTAATTTAAATAAGGAACCTTTAAACCAAAAAGAGTTTAGACAAGCTGTAAATATGGTATTAGATAGAAAGGGAATATTAGCTGCTATATATGATAATGCTGGAGAACCAGCTACTTCTATGTTAAGTCCAGAAATGATAGGAGGAAAACCTACTGGAGATATAACTTTAAGAGTAGATAAAGCAAAAGAATTATTGAAAAAAGTAAAAAATGTTCCAAGTAAATTGAGTATAATGACAGACTCTGTTCCTACAAATATTCAAACAGCTCAAATAATTCAATCAAATTTAAAAGAGTTAGGAATAGAATTGGTAATAGAACCTGTTGAGTGGGGAACTTATTTAGAGAGAAGTGCTATGGGAGAGCATGAATTGTTATTGGGAGGTTGGTTCCCAGGAACTAATGACTCTGATATAGTTCTATACCCATTGTATCACTCTAATGCTAAGGGAAGTGCTGGAAATAGAAGTTTCTATAGTAATCCAGAATACGATAAACTTGTAGAGATGGGAAGACAGGAAACAGATATTGAGAAAAGAGCAGAGTTATATAGAGAGGCTCAAGCTATATTAGAAGAAGATTTACCAATTATTCCTATATTAAGAAAAAATGAGGTTATAGGAATGAGAAAAAATATTTCTGGATTTATCTTCAGACCAAATGGACATCATGTATTAACTAAATTAAGAAAAGAGTAATTAATTTAATAAAATAATAAAGAGGGAGTATTACAAATTCTTAAATTGCAATACTCCCTTAAAATTTTAAATAATTATAGATTAAAATGTAATTTCTTGAATATTTTCTTCTGGTTTTTCATCTAATGGAAGAACTGTATATTTTACTGTAGAGAAATCTATTTTTTTCAAATCAACTTTTCTTATTTGACTATTATACATAGTTTTATAGTAGAACTCTCTGTCATTTAGACTACTAATCGCTGTCCATTGAGTTGCACTTGGTAAATCTTTAGGAATATAAGATTTATGTTCAGCTGGATACTCTACACCTATTGGTAAATCAAAATTATTTAAAATATGGAAAGCTTCATTGATAGCTTCTTTTGAAGTTTCAGCTGGCTTCATAGTATTTAAAAAATAAAAAGCTCTGACAAATCTTGATGGTGGAGTGATATCTCCAGGTAATCCCATAGCTCCTGTCCCAGCTCCAAATGAGAAAAATTCCTGTCCATTGACATCGAAATTTTTAGCATTTCCAGCATAAAGATTAATATAGTTATTAAGATTTTTTACATGCCACTGATAATCTGGAGAGTTAGTTAGTACTCCTATTTTATTGTCATGGATTTTTAACTCTCCATTATTTACAATCTCTATAACGATATTTCCACCTTTAGAATCAGCTACTCTCCAATGAGCAGTAGGTAGAGGATTTCCTTTTTCATCATACCCAACATTTACAATTTTTATCTTTTTAAGTCCCTCTTTTACTTCATCAACAGTTGCAAAATTAGATAAAATCCAACTTACAACTTGCATATCAACTACAGATTTTTTTGATATTTTTTTATCATATTTAGTTAGACTACCATAGTGAGGAAAATAAAATAGTCCAGCATTAAGTCCAGCTTCATTTATTCCCTCTCCAATAAATATATCAGTAATAAGACTGGCTCCCACATAACCATATTTACCTTTCCATTTATGTCCAGCTAGTTTTCCATCTGGAGTGAGAGATTGATACTCTTTTCCTCTTGGAGATACTACAAGTTTACTATTAAGATTACTTTCTCCATATTCGATAGTTCTTCCCTGTACTATTTTATTATCCGAAGTTTTTATTGTAATACCTGTACAAGCAAGTGCCATACTGGATAAGATTAAAAATAAACTGAGTGTTAGTTTAAAAATTTTTTTCATTATAACCTCCTAAGTTAACATTTATAGTATATTATACCATATAACTTAAATATCTCCAAATTTAAAACTAATAAAAAAAGCTATTACATTTTATTTGCAATAGCTTCTCTTAAACTTTTCAAATTAGAATAATCCAGGGATATTAATTCCACCAGTTACTTTTCCCATTTCTGCTTCAGCTAACTCATCAGCTTGTCTCATAGCTTCTCTTACAGCAGAAACGATTAAATCCTCTAACATCTCTTTATCATCAGCGGCTTCTTTAACGATATCATCTGTTAATTTAACTTCTAATAACTCTTTTTGTCCGTTAACTTTAACAGTTACAGCTCCTCCCCCAACAGAAGAAGTTAATTCTTTCTCTTTAAGCCCCTCTTGAACTAGTAACATTTGTTGTTGCATAGCTTGAGCTTGTTTTAATATATTCATTTGGCTTCCTGCACCTTGTGATGTTTTTCCACCTTTTAATTTTCTTACCATTATAATTGTCCTCCTGATATTTTTCTTTCTAACTAACAGTGATTATATCACAAACTACTATATTTTTTCAACTCTTTTCTACATCTTATATGGAAAAAAATAGATTGGCTCAAAAAATAACTCTTTCTCTTCCCCTAAAAGTGATAAATTTTTCCAAAAAGTTTTAAAAGGAATATATTGTTTTAACATCACATCAAGTTTTTCATTTTCTATTATCTCTACGACTTCATAATTATCTATTTTTAATTCTTTTGCAAGAGAGGAAACAGCATTTTCAATACCACCAATTTCATCAACTAATCCTATCTCTTTTCCCTCTTCTCCTAGCCATACTTTTCCTTGAGCTATTGAGTGTACATACTTTCTATTTAGATTTCTTCCTTGGGCTACTACATCTAAAAATTCATTGTATACCTTTACACTAGAAGCATATATTTTTTCTCTATCTTTTTCATTGAAATCTTTAGTTAAAGAGAATAGGTCAGAATACTCTCCCTTTTTTACACTCTCCACATTTACATCTATTTTTTTCACAAGCTCATTGAAGTTAGGAATAAGGCTAACAACTCCAATAGAACCAGTGATACTTTCATTATCAGCAAATATTTTTTGCCCAGCACTAGCCATATAATATCCACCAGAAGCAGCTACTCCACCTATTGAGACATATATTGGTTTTATTTTATTAGCTTCTTGTAACTTATGATGGATAAGATTAGAAGCAAGAGCTGAGCCACCTGGAGAATTAAGTCTTAAAACTATTCCCTTTATATTGGGATTTTTTAAAGCTTTGTCAATTTCAGAATTGATTTTTTCAGGAGTAATAGAATTTCCAATTCCAGCTCTTTCTCCATCTAGTAAGATATTACCTTCAGCATATATGATAGCTATTTTATTTTGAGAGTGTAGAATACTCTCTTGGTATTTTTCGATAGGAATTAATCTTTCACTTCCTATTATATCTTTTATTTGAGATTCATAAACTTTTTCATCTATCATATTAAATTTTTCCATTTGATATGGTTCAGAAAATACAAAATCTCCAGCTAGTATTCTATTATTAATTAAATTTTTATTAATCTTTCTCTTTTCAACTATTTTATTTAGAAAGTTATTATAAATCCTATCTTGTAATCTTATAATATTTTCCCTATACTCTTGTGACATCTGATTTTTAGTAAAATTCTCTCCATAAGATTTATAATCTCCCACATGTATTACATTAAATTTTATTCCTAACTTATCAGCCAATCCCTTATAGTAAGCTAATTCATTATAATATCCAGTAATATTTACATTAGCACTCATAGTAGGAGGCATAATTATTTTATCAGAAGCAAGAGCAAGAGAGTAATTTCTATTATTCATATTATTAGCATAGGCAAGAACCATCTTGTTATTTTTTCTAAGCTCTTCTAATTTGCCACTTAGCTCCTCAATTTGTCCTCTATCCAATGTCATATTATCCAGTTTTAGTAAAACTCCTTTTACTTTATTATCATTTTTAATAGAGTTTAGTTTTGTTAAAAGAGAATAAAAATTAATCTCCCCTTCAATTAAAAATTTAGGTAATCCCTCTAACTTTTCTTTGTACTCTTTCCCTAAATCTACTACCACAACACTATTTTCTTTCAATACTATTATTTCATCTTTAGAAGAGTATTTGAGAATAGCTCCAATTACTCCAACTATTAAAATTAAAAATAGAGAAAATTTAATTATAAAAGAGAAGACTTCCTTTATAATAAATAAAATTGTTCCTAAAACTATTTTTTTAAAAAAAGTAAATATTTTCATAATAATTACCACCTTTTATTTTATCTTCATTAAATGATACCATATTTTAGAATATAGTCAAGTTAGATGAAATTTAGAAAATAAAATTATATTTTCTTTTTATTTATATAAAAGTATTATATAATCATATTAGAATAGAATATTGAGGGAGGTTTTTATGAGATATTTAGGAGAGATTTTTGCACTTATTACAGCACTTGGTTGGGCTTTAAGTTCACTCTTTTTTGAACAGGCTTCTAAAAAAGCTGATAGTATTTCAGTAAATGTAATTAGATTAGTAATGGGAATTATATTTTTAGGAATATTTACTTGTATAGATAGAGGAGTTATCTTACCAGTGGATGCTACATCTTATAATTGGAAAATATTGGGGATATCTGGATTGATAGGATTATTTTTGGGAGATATGTTTTTATACGAAGCCTATGTTATGATAGGGGCTAGAATATGTATGTTATTTATGACAATGACTCCACTTGTAGTAGGAATATTTGGTTATCTTTTTTTAGGGGAAGCATTGACATTGATTCAAATTGTAGCTATGTTAATAACTTGTAGTGGAGTACTATTAGTAGTAATCAAACCTAAAAATAAAAATGATGAGAAAAAATTATCATCAAAAGGGATATTATTTATCTGCATAGCTACAATTTTAGAAGCAACAGGGATAGTATTTACCAAGATGGGTTCAATGGGATATGACCCGAGTTCATCTACTCAGATAAGAATGATTTGTGCTTTAGGTGTCTTTATAATTTTTCTTACTTACAAAAGATTGTGGAAAAAAGTTTTTAATGTGTTGAGGGATAGGAAAGTTATATTACTAATAATAGGTGGAACTATTACAGCTACAGCTGGAATAACTTTTTTGGTAGCAGCTCTTAATTTAGGGAATGCTGGTATTATATCTACAATTTCCTCTACTAGCCCAATTCTTATAATTCCCATATCATATTTAATATTCAAAGAGAAGATAAAGATAAAAGAGATAATAGGAGCTTGTATCTCTGTTTTTGGGATAGCTCTATTTTTCTTATAATAAATTGGAGGATAAAATGAGATATTTTATGCATAATAAGGAGTTATCTCCTAAATTAGAAAAAAGAATAAAAGATTATTTTAGAAAAATTAGAAAATTAGAATTAGAAGTAAAATTTTTAAATAAGAACTATTATGGAATAATAGATGTAGAAAGTTTTAGATGGTTAAGTAATTTTGATTGCTTTAATTGTCTAACAAATTGTTGTGTACAATTTCCTTATGAGTTTAATAAAAAGGCAAGAGAAGTTATATTAGAAAATTTAAAAGAGTATGACTCCTTAACTAAAGCTATTTCTATAATGAAAGAAGAGGGAATGACAGAGAAAGAGATAAAAAGCTCTATAGAAAATGATGCTATGCTGATACCAAAAGAGTTTGAAAATAGTGTCTTTGATAGATGTACTTGTTCAAGTGTGTATATTGATAAGAGTCTTTGTGCAATACATAAAATTTGTATAGATAAAGGGATGAGCTTAGGAGAGATTATTGATACTAAGCCATTATGGTGTTCTTTATATCCTTTAGAATTGATAATTGAAGAAGAAAATTTATATATTTTTGTTCCAACAAGTGGGAATAATTATCTTTCTATGAATGATTGTGATTTTCCATGCATGAATATAGAGAAAGCAAAATCTCCTTATTTTAGAAGAGAAAATCCTATTGGATTTCAATTAGATGAATATAAACCATTTATAGAAAATTATTATAATGTTCTTTCTTATATTTTTGGCGAAAAATTCTGTAATAGTATATTAGAAAGTTTGAATATAAAAATAAATAAAGATATAGATGAACAGTATATTAAGAAAAAATAAAAAAGTCAAAAAACGATAAAGAAGCCCCTTCGGCCTCAGGACTTCTTTATACGTAGAAATTAAAATGTAATTTAAGGAAATGTCTTATGACAATATTATTATAGCATATAATTTTATATTGTCAATAAATATTTTGTAAATCTAAATATTTATTATACAGGATATAGGATTAAATATATTTAAAAGATATAAAAAATATATTGTACAAGAAGTATAAACTAGAGTATACTAATAAAAAAGCAAGATAGAGGTGCAAAGGACAAGAGTAAAAATATCTAGCTTGGCAGGCGTTATGATATTTTGAAAGGGGAATTTGCCGAAATAAAAGAGAGAGCTGAACTCTTTTGTTGGCAGTGTGGAGAATATCTACAATGTTGTCATTGAAAAATTTCAATGGAGAGCTATCTGTGAAAACTATAGAGGGATTGATTTATCTTTTTTGTAATTTATCACAGTTGAGTCAGCTGTGATTTTTTTATTTTGCTAAAATTTTTAGGAGGTATAAAATATGATTAATGCAATTTGGTGTGGACTTATAGTAATAGGAATATTGGTGGGGATATTTACAGGAAATGTACAAGCAGTTACAGATTCGGCTATTGAATCAGCAGGTACAGCTGTAACTTTATCTTTAGAGATGATAGGGGTAATGGCTCTATGGCTTGGACTTATGAAGATAGCTGAAGAGGCAGGAATGGTAAAAGCAATGGGAAATTTAATGAAACCACTTTTGGTAAAATTATTTCCTGAGATACCAGCTGATCACCCAGCTATGGGAAGTATAGTAGCTAATATGGCAGCTAACTTTTTTGGATTAGGAAATGCAGCTACTCCACTTGGAATAAAGGCTATGCAAGAGTTACAACTTTTAAATGATAATAAAGATGAGGCATCAAATTCTATGGTAATGTTTTTAGCTATTAATACTTCATCTGTAACTTTAATTTCATCTAGTACAATAGCATATAGAGTAGCAGCTGGTTCAGCTAATGCTACTGAAATAATAGCTCCAACAATAGTAGCAACAATTATGTCAACAACTGTAGCTATAATTTCCTGTAAGTTTTTAGAAAAGTTACCTAAATATAAAAGAGAAAAGATAGAAATAAAAAAATAAAAGTAAGAAAAAAGTTAGTTATTGAAATAATAAGAAATTTTTAGTAAAATTTAGGAGGAAGAAATATGTTCGTAAGAATAATGGAAAATATATCACTTTATGCCATACCTTTAATTATATTAGTAATAGTAGGATACGCTTATTTTGTAAAGAAAATAAAAGTTTATGAAGTATTTTGTGAAGGAGCAAAAGAGGGATTTAATACAGCTATTAGAATCATTCCTTTTTTAGTAGCTATGTTAGTGGCAATAGGTATTTTTAGGGCTTCTGGTTGTATAGATATTATGATGAAGATATTAGATCCAGTTTTCTCATTAATAGGAATGCCAGGAGAAGTGTTGCCAATGGCTATACTAAGACCTCTATCTGGAGGAGGAGCTACTGGAGTAATGAATGATTTAATGCTTACATATGGGCCAGATTCTTTAATAGGAAGAATAGCTTCTACTATGATGGGTTCAACAGAAACAACTTTCTATGTTCTTGCAGTATATTTTGGAGCAGTGAGCATAAGAAAAACAAGACATGCAGTAGCAGCTGGGCTATTAGCTGACTTAGCTGGACTTTTAACAGCTGTATGGATTTGTAGAATTATGTTTGCTTAAAAACTATAATTTGGAGAAGAGAATGAAAAAATTAAGAATACTTGTATTAGCTTTGGTTATTTTATCAAGTTGTACTAATAATGAGATAAAAGATACCACTATAAAAACTGAAAATAAAATAAAAGAAGAAGTAAGAACTGAAGAGGTAATAACTCCAAGTGAAATTTTAAAAAGCTTGGAACAAGAGATTGGTGTGAAAGAAGAGATAGATGAAACAGCTTCAGAAAAGATTGAAAATACAGTTGAGGAAGATGTAATTAAAGAAAAAATAGAGGAGAAACAACCAGCTCAAAAAGAGGAGAAAAAAAATATCTCTTCAGAAAAAATTGCCTCACTTAAAAGTAAGGGAGAAAAAGCAATAAAAAACTTTAGTAATCTAGAGATGTTAGAGCATAGTAATATTGGTATAGAGGTAAGAGAGATAGAGAGTGGAGAGATAATAGCTCAGTATAATAAAGGAGTTGTAATAACTCCAGCTTCTATAATGAAGGTAATTACTTCAGCTACTGCTTTAGAAGTTTTAGGGGCTGATACAAGATTAGAAACAAAAGTAGTATATGATGGGAAGATAGATGGAGAAGGGATTCTTACAGGAGACATATATATTATCGGTGGTGGAGATCCTACTTTAGGTTCTGATGGAATAAAAAAAGAGCAGACTGCTTTTATGACAGAGTGGATAAGTAAGGTAAAATCTTCTGGAATAAAAAAGATAAAGGGAGATATCATTGTAATAGATAATCTTTTTGGTTATGTAGGAGTAGAGGAAAAATGGTTGTGGGAAGATTTTGGTACTAACTATGGGCAAGGAACTTATGGAATAAGTGTATTTGATAATCTATACACTCTATACCTATCTTCAACTGATAAAAAAGTTAATATATTAGGAACAAAACCTGAGATTGATGGATTAAAATTTGAGAATAGATTGAAAATATCTCCTAGAGGTAGAAGAGATTTCTCAGTAAGAGGTTTACCTTTTGAGAATAAAAGAGTATTAAATGGAGAGGTTCCAGCTAATCTGAAAAAAATTGTAACAAAGAGTGATATTCCAAATCCAGCTTTATTTTTAGGGCAATATTTTAAGAAAAGTTTAAAAAATTCAGGAGTATCAGTTAATGGAGATGTAAAGACTTCAAGAAATAGTAATAAAAGACCAAAAAATCCTAAAACTTTAGCTATAACAAAATCAGCCACAATAGAAGAGATGGTAAGAGTATTATTAAAAAGAAGTGATAACCATTATACAGAGCATCTATATCAACTTTTAAAACTTGAGAATATAAAAATTCCTGAGTTTTGGAAAGAGAAAGGGATAGATACTAAAGCTTTAGTTATGTTTGATGGAAGTGGATTATCTCGTGGAGATTATGTATCAGCTAGTATCTTAACAGATATATTAGTTTATATGAATGAAAACTACCCAGAGTTTGAAAAATTACTTCCAAGAGGTGGATATGAGGGAACTGTTTCAGATTTTTTAGAACCTAAAGTTTTTGATGGTATAGTAAGAGTAAAAAGTGGAAGTATGAGTGGAATACAATCTTATACTGGATATGTAGAAAAAGATGGAACGAAATTAGCTTTTACAATAATTGTAAACCATTGGAATGGAAGTAGAAATAGATTAAAAGATGAAATGGAGAAATTTATCAATAACTTATTTTAGGAGCAAGAGATGTTAGGAAAAGTTTTAAAAAAAGGGGATACTATTGGAATAATAGCTCCTGCTAGTTGCAGTAGTTATGAAAAAGTATTAGAAGCTAAGAAAAATATAGGGAATATGGGGTATAAAGTAGTATTAGGAGAGTGTACACAAAAACAGTGGTACTCTTATGCTGGAGAAGATAAAGAAAGAGCAAGAGAGATAAATAACTTTTTCTCTGATAAAGCTATTGATGCTATTCTCTGTATGAGAGGAGGTTATGGGTGTAATAGAATTATAGAACTTATAGATTTTGAAATAATAAAAAATAATCCTAAAATCTTTGTAGGGTATAGTGATATTACAACTTTACATATGGCAATAAATGAAAAAACAGGATTGGTAACTTTTCATGGACCTATGGCAGTAAGTAATTTTACTGGAGATTATAATATAGATACATATAATAATTTTATTGAAATTTTATCTAATCCTTTAGATCAAAGAGTAATAAATAATTTTTCTAAAGAGTTAGAGGTAATAAGTGGAGGAAAAGCTAAAGGAAAGTTAGTAGGAGGGAATTTAGCAACTCTTGTAGCTACTCTTGGGACAGAGTATGACTTAGATTATAGAGGAAAAATACTTTTTCTTGAAGAGATAGGAGAAAAAACTTATAAGGTAGATAGATTTTTAAATCAATTGAAGAAACATGGAGTTTTTGAAAAGATAGAGGGAATTGTTTTAGGAGATTTTAAAAATTGTCCTCCAGATTCAGAAAAAGATATGCCACTAATAGAAGTTTTTCAAGACTATTTTAGAGATTTAAAGAAACCAGTGATATATAATTTAGAGAGTGGGCATAGTGAGCCTATGCTAACTCTTCCCCTTGGAGCTATGTGTGAAATAGATAGTTATGGGAAAAGAATTACAATACTAGAGAAAGTAGTTAAATAAAATTTATAGTTTAAGGGATATTACAAAATTTTAAGTTGTAATATCCCTTTTATATTAAATATTTATTTTTATTTGATAAATAAATTCTAAAAATATGAATAATAGTTTTTTAAAAACTTAATAAAATTTATATTTAAATAAAAAAATATGAACAAAAAATAAAAAAAATTGATAGATAGGAAGTGAAGAATAAAGTTGTTATAATCTTATTTAGATAGAATTTCTATAAGCCTGCCATTATAAAATAGAAATTTAAAAAAATATTGAATTAAAACAAAAAAAGTATTAAAATAAAAGGGTTAAATAATAAAAATCTGGAGGGGTTTCATGAAAAAGGAAACTGTGGCAGATAATCTTAAACTTTTACAAAAAGGAAGTGGAAAGTTATATCTGCTATGTATTATTGTGGGAGCTTTGACAGGGTTTATAGTTTCTCTGTATAGATGGGTACTTAACTATGCTAATCATTTTAGAGAATTTATAGTAAAAAATTCTTTGTCAGAAGGAACACTAACTATTTTTTTTATTTGGATATCTTTTATTTTAATTGGACTTATTGTAGACTATATTTCAAAAAAATATCCGAAAATTTCAGGAAGTGGAATACCACAAGTAAAAGGGATACTTTTAAGAAAGTTAGACTATGTAAATTGGCTTCAAGAGTTAATAGCTAAATTTATAGCTGGGCTTATGAGTATAGGAGCTGGACTTTCATTAGGAAGAGAGGGACCTTCTGTACAGCTAGGTTCATATATAGGTTTTGGGATTACCAAAATTTTTAAAAGAGATAGTATTGAGAAAAAATATTTAGTAACAAGTGGTTCTAGTGCTGGGCTTGCTGGTGCTTTTGGGGCACCTCTTTCAGGAGTAATGTTTGCTTTGGAAGAGTTACATAAATATATTTCAGCAAAACTTTTGATTTGTACATTTCTAGCAAGTATAGCTTCTGATTTTGTAGGAAGACGTATGTTTGGAATGGAGACATCTTTTAATTTAATAGCTAATTATCCTAAAAATATAAATCCTTATTATCAATTTATCCTTTATATAATTTTAGGAATATTAATAGCTTTCTTTGGTAAATTATTTACTTTAACTTTAATTAAAGTACAAGATAAATTTAAAGAATTAAAAATTTCAAGATGGATAAAAATATCTTTTGTAATGTCTACTTCACTACTATTTTGTTATTTTTTACCAGAAGTAACAGGGGGTGGACATGAATTAGTAGAGGAGATGGCTGGAGGAAATAGAACAATACAATTATTGATTATAATTTTTCTAGCAAAACTTTTTTTTACTGCTCTATGTTATGCAACTGGATTTGCTGGTGGAATATTTTTACCAATGTTAGTATTAGGAGCTATTATAGGGAAAATTTATGGACTAACACTTATTAAATATTTAGGTGTTGGATTAGATTTTGTTCCTCATTTTATGGTGTTAGGAATGGCTGGATATTTTGTTGCTGTAGTAAGAGCACCTATTACAGGGGCTGTTCTCATATTAGAGATGACAGGAAATTTTGACCATTTACTTGCGTTGGTTACAGTATCAGTAGTAGCTTACTATGTAACAGAGCTTTTAGGATTAGAGCCTATCTATGAAATTTTATTTAAACGTATGCCAAAAGATACTCCTATGAAAGAGGAAGATTCTGGAAAGAAGACAATAATAACAGTACCTGTGATGGCTGAATCTGAATTAGATGGCAAAACTATTTCTGAGATAAAATGGGCTGAAGATGTTTTAGTGGTAGCAATATGTAGAAATGAACATGAGATAATTCCTAAAGGAAATAGTGTGATAGAGAGTGGAGATGTTCTTACACTATTACTTCCAGAAGCTAAGGTATATGAAATGAAAGAGCTATTATATAAACAAGGTGGGAATTAATTATTCCCACCTTTTATATTATTTTAGTAAATTTATAAAAAAGGTTATAATAGCAGCATTAAAAAAATCTATAAATAAAGCTCCAACTATAGGAATAACAAAGAAAGCTTTTGGTGAAGGAAGATACTTTTCAGTAAGAGCTTCCATATTAGCTAGAGCTTTTGGAGTAGTCCCAAACCCGCAACCGCAGTGTCCACCAGTCATAATCGCAGCATCATAATCTTTTCCAGTAAGGGTAAAGGTTATAAAATAGGCAAAGACTCCCATAAGAATAGTTTGTCCAATTAACATAATAATTAAAGGTAGAGCCAATTCTTTTAGCTCCCATAATTTAAAATTCATAAGTATCATTGATAAAAACATAGTAAGTGTAAAGTTCCCAATAACAGAGACTACTTCTAAATCAATAGAAAATAATTTAGTTTCATCAGCTAAATTTCTCATAATTGAAGCAGCAAACATAGTACCAATGTATGGAGGTAAAACTAGTCCTAAACTACTTAAAAAGTTTGATATTAAACTACCTATTCCCATAGCAATAATAATTTGAAATCCAGTAGGGACAACATTTTTTAATTCTAAAGTAACAGACTTATCATTAAATGATTGAAACTCTTCTAGAGTAACTCTTTTTTGAATAAGATTTTTCTTTTCTATAAGTCTTTTACAAATAGGACCAGCAATTATGCTTCCAGCGATAAGAGCATAAGTAGCTGTTGCCATAGCTACCATTGTAGCTCCAGGGGTTCCAAAGCTTTCCATAATTGGACCAAAAGCTCCTGCTGTACCAGGTCCACCTGTAGTAGCTAGAGAGCCTGTAGCAAGACCTATCATTGGACTAACTCCTAAAATTTTTGCCATTCCTACTCCAACAACATTTTGCAAAATGGCAAGAAGAATAGCAGCTATTAAAAACATTAGAACAGGAAGGCCAGCTTTTTTAAGAAGTTTTATGCTAGCAGAAAAACCAACAGTAGTAAAAAATGCTATCATAAAAATATCTTTAATAGAGTCTTCAAAAATAAAAGAGAAACTTCCAGTTTCATGTCCTAATAAGATAAAGAAAGAGAATAAAGTTCCTCCAGTAACTGCATCTGGAATACAATTATTTTTAAGAAATTTAAATTTATTATTTAAAAACTTTCCAAGATAAAATACTATAACTGCTAAAGCCATAGTTTGTATAGTTGAAAAATGGACAATCATAAAAACCTCCTAAAATTATTTATATTATAAA
>OGEM01000292.1_pt1 | contig 40134 bp, 57 predicted proteins | sample 1570741 | NCBI WGS metagenome assembly OGEM01 (sample SAMEA2582141, study PRJEB24529) | metagenome | biome: Human gut stool | place: China | collected 2011
TATAAACCACTTCTTTTACATCATGAATACCAACGGCTTCAAGTTCTTTAATTACATTTTTAATGTCAGTCATAGTTCACCTCTTGATTAAAGTCTAAAAATTTTTCCTATGTTTATTGTAGGGGAATTGCCAGAAAAAAAATGTTAACTAGATCAAATTTTTGAACATTCATTAGAAATTTCTACCTATTTTTAGGGTGTTTTTGAGATCCAAGATGAAGTGCGGTTGATTTCACCTTTACTTTTCCTATATAGTGAGAACCATTATCAACTCAAGGCTCGATAACCATGTTCTCATTTCTGCGTTTACCCTTTTTATTTTGTCTGCTGATGTTTACGCAAAGCACGCAAGCAGAACCTGATTTTAAGATTCCACCTATTCAAGAAAGCATGAAAAAAATGTATCAAATTCAACAAAAAGATTTTACTTTTGAAGGCAAGCATTATCGTTTGTTTATTGCTGTTCCACCGAAAACGTCGAAAAAACTGACCGCACTTTATACGCTAGATGGTAACGCTCAATTTCCAATAGCAGTGAATGCTGTCAATCCTAACAAACCGCTCCCCCTTATTGTCGGTATCGGTTATGTATCTGATAAAGCTTACGTCATTGAAGAACGCACGAGAGACTACACTTTTCCTGCAGAAGGTGCTGAATTCGCCAAAGGAGGAAAAGCCGCCGATTTTCTACGTTTTATTCAACAAGACGTAAAACCTTATATTGAGCAACATTTTGATATCAATAAGGAAAAACAATATTTCTTTGGGCATTCTTTTGGTGGGTTATTTGGATTGTACGTGCTCTTCCATCAACCAGATTTATTTCAATATTACACCTTGGCAAGCCCTTCTCTTTGGTGGGGAAATGGCTCATTTTTACCTCAAAATGAGCCATGGATTAGCCAAAAACCATCACATATCCTGATTACATTAGGCTATTATGAAGAACATCCTGAGCAGGATCCAAATATGACTGAAGAACAATTACAACGAATTAATCAACGGAAACAAATGCGAACGCTCAATGCACATCAATTAGCGGAAATATTGGAAAAACAAGGTAATTCCGTGACGTTTGTTTCTATCCCCAATAAAAATCATGGTGGCTCGATTCCAGATGCCATCAAACATTGCTTAGAACAAGTTCAACAATAAAAGAGCATAAAAAAATCCCCGTTATCATGAACGGGGATTTTTCTTATTGTGCTTGTTTGAGTTTATTGATTGCTTCTTTATTGAAGAAGTAATGCGTGCCACAACATTCACACTGCATATCAATGCTGCCTTTATGCTCTTCTAAGATTTCCTCAATTTCAGCTTCTGGAATCAGTAATAATGCTGCCCCTGAACGCTCAGGTGAGCAACCACAGAAGAAAGAAACTGATTGTGGTTCAAAAACTTCCACCACTTCTTCGTGATATAAGCGATAAAGCAATTCTTCTGCGGGTAATCCAAATAACTCCTCATCTTTTACGGTTGCAGCTAACGTAGTTAAATGCTCAAAATCCTCTGGTGTACCTTGGCCATCTGGCATAATCTGTAGCAACATTCCTGCAGCAACTGGTTTGCCTTCATATTCACCCGTGCGAATAATAAGCTGAGTTTGTAATTGTTCTGAACGAACAAAATAGTCTTCTAAACACTCCGTAATCGTTGGTTTATCTAAACCGATAACGCCTTGATACCGCTCACCTTCAGTTGGAGCAATCGTAATCACTAATACGCCTTTGCCGATCATATCATGAAGGCTCATACCGTCTTGAATATCGCCTTGTACACGTGCTAATGCACGGATCTGTTGTTGGTCATTACCATTTACTAAAGCTAATTTTAATGGACCATCACCTTGAATTTGAACAGTAATATTACCGTTAAATTTTAATGTTGCAGTCAATAAATTAGTCGCCACCATCATCTCACCTAATAAGTTTTGTACCGCTTTTGGATAATGATGAGTATTCAACGTATCAGTAAAAGTTTGATTTAATCGTACCCATTCACCACGCACGGCACGGTTTTGGAAAAGGTAACGGTAAAGTTTGTCATTGTCTTGAGTGTAATTCATTATTTGTTCCTATTTATTCTTTGAGTAAAAAGTGCGGTCAATTTTTCAAATAAATCGTAAACGTTCAAAAAAGATGTCATTTTATAAGTTCGCAAAACTTTTTGCATAAAATTGGGATTTATTTTGCATAATACTAAAACGCTTATGCAAAATAAATCACAGATTAAACTTAGACAAAAAAACGCCCTTTAAATCATCGTATCGTAAAATGGCGTTTAAATTTTACAGTTTAGAACTTGTAAACCATATTATCCTCATACTTACCTGAATAGCTTGCTGAGGCATTGACTACAATTCGTTGCGCATTATCAAAGTTTTGCCAATTATCAATCTTATCTTCCTGCATATACTCAATAAACCGCACAAACTCCGACTTAGTTGAACTGAAGAAGATATAAGGCGGTCGAGTAATGTTGATTAATCGCAAAAAGTCGATTAAATCAAAGTAAGTCGCTTGCTTGTAACTTTCTTGTCTAGTGCATAGATATGGTGGATCTAATACAAACAACGCTTTTGGATCATCGCTAAACTTAGGCAAAAGCGTGTGGAATGATTCTTTCATAATCTCTACGCCGTCCAAATAGCCGTCTGCCTTTGGATAGTCAGACTGACGAATACAATGCCAAAAATCATGTTGGAATAAGTCATCAAGCGTTGCTACTTGTTGCCCACTGAATAATAACCAACTAGCTAAGCAATTTAAATCTTTATACCCTTTGAAGTTTTGAATGATTCTGATGCATTCTGCTTTACAATCCTTCGTCATGCGTTTATTTTTTGGCGTAGCGTTGCCAACTACCGCGTAAAGCTGTGCGCGAAGCGCATTAATGTCATCAATATGCGCCAATCGCTCAGCATATCCATCAAAGTCATTATAGATTACGCGTGCTTTAGGCTTGAGCTGTTTAGCTACATGACTTAATAAACCGCTCCCTCCAAATGTATCAATGATAGTCCAGCCCTCGCCATCATTCTTAATGTTGCCGCTCAACACTTCCTCGAAGTGTTTTAAAAACATTCGCTTTTGCCCCACAAATGGAAGCGGCGCTTGCTTGAACTTAATACTGTTTTTTTGCATTTTGGTTATCCTTTATGCTGTTATAATTTAACTGGTTGGGAATGGTTCATTGGTCATCCATGTAATTATTGGCAATCGCACAGCATCTAAGTCTGCACTCGGGACATTCCCAGCAAATCGCAGCTCGATGTAGTTGTAATTAAATCTGCCTCCAACATAGACCATGCCAATATGATCCCCATCATCGTTGTAAAAGGGAACCATGATAGATACATCCGGTCTAAATCCTATTGGAATTTTTGAGTTGCCTAAAACATCCATCCGTTTAGCGTGACTTTTGCGGCTGAATTTTGGGTTCGCACTCCCGTAAAATGAAATCCCTCCCCATGGCCCGCCAGAAAAATGGCACTCGACAGTATTATTAACTCGGCGTAATGCCACATATCCTTGCTTAATATTTACCGCTTGAGTTTGCTGTTTGTAACCTGTGTCACCATAAATAACAGTCCACTTACCGGCTTGTTTGTGCCACAAATAAGCCCCGCCCCCACCGCCATTTGTGGCGTTATAAAACGTGCCGTTTGGTTCATTTCCAGTGATTTTTCCACCAGTTGTTTCAGGTTTATCCGGCCGACCATTGCCTTGTATTAACACTGACAAACCGCCTTTATTATTAACATCTTGAGCTATTAAAGGAATGAGAGTTGTCAGTTGATCTTTTAGCGCCATTATGATGCCTTAGCTTTATTGTACTCACCAACCAGGTCTAGGTTGTCCATTTCTGCTTGCCAGTTTTGAAGATTTGTAACGTTATTTTTAATCTCTTGCAGAGTGCTAGTTAGAGCTTCGCGAACAGACTTATCTGACACAAGTTCTCCAATTTTGGCCGCAATTTCAAACAACGTATCTAAATCTTCCGAAAGCTCGCCACCTTTAATTTTATTTAAAATACGTGTTTCTGCCTGGCTAATTAACTCGTTAATTTTAGTGAGCGTGGTTTGTTCTCCACTGCCTTGTTGAGTTTGAATTGCTGATATTGCCTCATGCAGACTTTTATAATCTGCGCCAATGGCCTTGATTGCGGCAACTATTTTTTTATGGTTTTGATTTTCCATGGTGCTCCTATATTTTTGCTAGCTCATAAATTGTTAATAAGTCCGGTAAGTCGTCGTCACTTTGATATATGACTTCACCTTTTTCGACTACCGCCACTATTTCTTGGGGTGGGTCAACCACAGCTACAATGTCATCCATTCCGCGCCTCTGTCATATCAGGTGTAACATCAAATTTGAGGTTAATTCGTCCGCCTTGAATTGGCGTTTTAACTCGTCCTTTATGAGATATTGCCTGTAAATCATAATCCGCTTGAGACCACGTCGCGTCTTTTGTCAAACTGTGACTAAACGTAACTTTTAAAACGCCGCCTGGTGCATCTATAACAACTATTTCACCTGTTGTGGATGATAGTGTTAGCACAGGCTTGTTTCGGACTGTAGCCCATAAATCAAAGCGCGCCATATCACTTAAATCGAGAGGCTTTAATTTGTTATCCGGCTGCTTTTCAAACAGGCGAACAATACATTCCTCGTCATCACCACGGTAAAGGTTAATCGTTGTTTTATCCATTCTTACGCACCATCGCTGCAAGTTGGTTTGGGCTAAATCGCCAGCCTTCTTCGCTGTTATAAATTGCGTTAAAGCACCATTCCGAGCAAAAATATTTGCTTTTTTTTTGTTTAATACCAAGCACAATACCTAACGCGCCCCACCAGTCATATTTAGCGCCGGACGTGCGGTTAAAATAGATTTTGATTTGGTTTTCGTGGATATTCTCCAAAGGCACTAAATCCCATTTAGTGCTATCACTCACATCAATCTGTTTACAACGGACACCACCGTCTCTGATAGACGCAGAGTAACAGTCAAATACAGTCTCATGTGCATAGTGGTCACCAGTTCCAAACTCTACACGCTCAACAACTAGCTCGCAGTGGGAGTATTTCCCCTTTGTAAAAAATCGCGTTACTGCATCAGCTACGGCTTTTAATGGCTCTTTAAGAAAGCTGCGCTTGTGCTTATAAAACGCGAGATAAATACGGTTAGCCATTGTTATAAGCCTCCATCAATGCATTCATCTGTTTAATGATGTCGTCGTGAATGGACTGCATTTTTTCGATTGTCAATCCTGGCACTTTAAGCTCATACTTACGCATACGCTGGTTGGCAAGCTCGACCTGTAATTTCTCAAGCCCAGCGGCTTGCACCAAAATCAAATCTGTTGCGGCTTGGTTATTTAACCCGGCGCGTTTGGCAAAGTCCGTGATATAGCGACTGCATTCGCCTTGATAGCCAGCTGCCTTATATGCTTCTGCCGCAGTTTGGCGCTCGCGATACTCAGATTCAAAACGAGTCCAAGTGCTATAAATTGACGCGGCGTGAACATCAATATTATCAATTAGTCGCGCTTGTGTTTCCTTGGTAAACTCAGCTTGTTTTGTCTTTGATAACACAAACTGTTTTGTCACATTATCAAACTCATGAAACTCGCTTGGCGCTTTACCGGAATATTTAACTTTCCCGTTTTCTAGCCAAACCGCACCTCCGCCGGTGATACTGGCTGAAATCCCGTCAATTTCCTCATCACTAACCTCAACCCAATTTTGTTCACTCTCTGTTACAAGATAATCAGGCGCGAACGTGTTTGTCTCTAAATTAAATACCATCATTTTTTACCATCCATACCATCCGATTGTTAGGATATTTAATCCCACTTCACCGCCATTGTGTATCTCCACAACGTTGCCATTTTGAATATTAGCCCCTACTACCTTACGACCACCACCAACATCAGTAGCTTGCACCATGCAGCTGCCATTGTACGCTTCAGGGAGATTCACTCGTGCGTATCCATTAATGGTCACGTTCATAACGATGATGCGCATGACGCCATTATCAGCAACGGGAATATCAAACACTTCTGCGCCGTTATAATGGTGCGGGTAATGCTGGTGTCGGTATCTGTTTTTTCTGTATGTGTTGTTTAGTTCATTCCACACATTGCTAATATCTGCCTGCTTGGCGAAATAGTCATGCAGCCAGCCGTATTGCTTACTCCATAGCGCACCTGTAGACTTAATAGTAAGCACTGTTTGACGACTATCTCTATTCCAGTCCGAATCCTCAGGCGTGTTTAAAAATTCGATTTGTGTGCTATTTTTACCCGCATCGCGAAACCAAATAGACGAGCGTGGTACGGTGTCTGACTGATAAAAATCCACAAATCCGCTTGTATTTTGGCCACCCGCCTTATTTCTGATAACTAATCCATTCGCAAACCCACCAGATTTAGCTCCATCGATAAACAAAATCCCATTAATCGCATCACCATTTTTTGACACGCGTCCATTTGCATTATTATTTGCTGCATTTGCACTACGTTGAGCATTATCTGCAGCAGTTTTTGCTTCCACACCTTTGTCATAAGCCGTTTTAACCGCTTTTGATGTTGCTACATTATTTTCGTCGTTGCTATTGACTGCGGATGATCGTTTGTTAAGAGGGATATAGTTATTTAACGCAAGCTGCACCGTCGCAATCAGTTGAGCGAGTTTTTTACCTGCTTTGGCAGTTAATCCTAATTCTTCGCTGTCTAACCCCGTATCACTTGTCAACCGCACTTCGCCTTTTTGAGTTAAACTTGCCGTCTTTCGGTTATCATCAATAATCTTAACAATCGCCTCATAAAGCTGAGTTTGCTTATTTTCTACAGGCCGAAATCCCGCTTTTTGCAACACGTAATGTGCTTCCTCTTGTACATCGCGTACTCGGTCTTGCAAATTATTAAGCCACGTATCAGTTACTCGCGTGCCTTGCTCGCCTGTCGCTGGATTACCATTGTGAAAAAGGCCATCATTGGAATCAATTTGAGGCATTAAACTTTTCATATATTAAGATCCTGTTTGATAAGCAAAATAACAGTAAGTATGTGCAGGTTTTAAGTCTCGGAAGAACTCCTCAATAATCGGGTCACCAAATTCCACTAAATGATTACCCGCAAAGGAGCTACCTGCGCGAAAATACACAATATTGTCGTCCCCATTAAGCACCGATACTCGCCACATAAAAATCAAGTTGTCGCGAGCTTCATTGCGAAATTGCGCCAAATCTCCCGTCGTTGGTAAATCATTAGCAAGGGGAGAAAACTCTTTAATTTCGATGCGATATCCAATACTTTCCGCAATACGTTTAAAATAGGGAATTGATAAGCCCCCAATCGCATTTAACTTGGCAATGACACGTTTTACTCGTGCTTGATAGTTATTGCTATAATCTGTTTTTATGCCGCATAAACGTTCCCAATCGGACAACATGGTATTGGAGGTGGCTGGTTCAATAATTTGCAATAAATCCACCGCACTTTTTTGTAATCGGTCAAATACATGACCATCCACTTCACATTGCGCTAAAAAACGTTCGCCATTAACATCATACGAAATAGGCGGATAAAGTTTTGCTAACACCTTTTTGTGGTCAGTTTGCATCATGCCATCTCCGTAACGGTGATTTGACCTAACCGAAACCACTCAATTTTTGTACGCACATCTGCTTTGAGATTAGTGATAGGTGTCGTAAACTTACGGTCAACCACACCTACCAAGTTATTCACCACCGCTTCACATTGCGACACAATCAAATCATCGCCCGGGATGAGTGTGTTGAAATAATCCGTAAGTGCGGTTGAAATGGCCGCCTTAATTTCGGGTAACGTCACGCCACTGATTTTCACCTGAATATTAAAATTGACTTTCGTTACATCAGGTTTCACCACTTTGCTTTCTCGCGCGGTTACTGGGCGTACATCATCAATATATTCTTGGCAGCGACGTATTGTTTCATCGCTTGGCACATCGTTATTTGATGTGATCGCAATATCTACCGTACCAAGCCCACGACGCAACGGGTAAACATAAGCAGCATCCACACCATCCACCGATAATGCCCATGTACGATAGTCATAACGATTACCCCCAGCCGGTGGTCGGCGAATAATCTCAAGCAAGCGTTCAAGCAAAGACGCATCGCTTTCCGCATCCGTTGCACCAATTACATCATTTAGCACCACATCGGATTGCACGCCTAAAGGTGCCGCCATAAAGTTTGCTTTTGTCGCAGTTTTAATATTTTGGCTTGCACCTGTCGCAAGACTTCGCACGGCAACAACGGCAGAACCGCTTGCAGAAACCACCGCACTTTCGGTGGTTTCGTAAAATCGGTTATCGTCTGTTTTAATTTGTAATCCAGCTTTAATCACCGTATCAGGGGTACCTGTCACTGTTGCGCCACGACCACTGGCATAAGTCGCATTACGACGGCGAATACCACGCAACCCCGCATGTTTTTCAAGAAAATCCGTGTCGGCAGTATCCGGGAAGAATTGTTTAATAATCCATTTTTGATGGGCATAAATACCTTCCGCTACAGCAGCAAGGCTACTGGCACGTGCATAATAGTCACTATCTATGCTCACATCAGCACTCGGCTCTAATGACTGCACATCGCGCAAAATCACTTGGCGAATATCTTCTAAACTCGGCACAATAAACATGGTTTAAACCCTTTTTAAATGACTTTTACCGGGTGTTTAAAATGATAGGTTTCGCCCCGGTTATCTCGGATGGATATATCTAAAATCAATACACCGTTATGTGGTTGGGTATGATTGACAATAATTTCGTCCGCACGTCCATCATCAATCAAGGGTTGCAAGGCTTCTTCGGCATATTGTTGTGCAATTAAACCTATGCGCGACAAATCTTTTTCGCGCGGAATAAGATGGAGCAGAGAGCCTACACGCCCATCTGCCCACCAAGAGCCTAATGGTGTGGTCAATCTGATATACGCTGCATTGGCAAGCGTACTGATTTGTTTACTTGTATAGTCCCCGGTAAGCGGGCTGATCTCTCTGTCCATATTGACAGGATAAGATAAGAGGTAAAAAGAAAGGAGATGCAGGGTTTCAGCATCCCCTTTAAGGTTAGATTATTCAGGTTTACTAGTTTTGCCTCCGCTATCGCCAGTATGTTTGTGGTTCCTTAACGAAATTGCACCAGCTTCCACATCGCCGTCGGTCGTAAAGCTACCGCCACGTTGTTCTACATTACCAGTAAAGCTCGCACCACTGCCACCTTGCACAGCCATACCACCATTACCGTTAATTTGCCCTTGGGCAGTAAAGACCTGATCAGTTTCAACCAGTGGACTTGATATATCCACTTTTGTTGCAGCGTTAATCTTTAATACATCACAATCAATCTCAATTAACCGCCCCTTTTTTAATACAATGCTAGAGCCACTTTCATCATAAACAGCCACTTCGCCACCTTGCAGATTTTTCACGCGTAAAGAACCGTTCTCGGTCGCAATCACAATGCCGTGGGTAGTTTGTCCGCCAATGGGTAAAATCACTGCTTGCGTGTTTGCCGGAGGCACAGAGGTAAAGCCAAACTGCTGCATCAACTCCACATCTTGCAAGGTTTCATCCGCAAGCCCTGAAGCCTGAACTTTTTGAATATTGTCCGCACTTTTCACCAAGTGCAGTACACCACGAAAGGCTTGACGGATTTCGTCCACCGCACCTTGCGCCTTTTGTTGAATAGCTTGGCTTAATCGTCTCATTTTGTCCAACCACCTTGTCCGTTTGTCGAAATCAAATCGCCTTGGTTCTTCTTGCCTTTTTTGCCCTTACGTTTACGTGCTTTTTCCGCTTTTGCGCTGTAAGCGTCTGGTGTCCAAATGCCGTCTTGTTTAAAGCGCAGTTCCGTTTGCGTACCACCGTTTCGGCTCAACGTAAAACGACGCCCCATTAAAAAGAAAATGGCATCAATCTCATATTCCTCGCAAATCACGTGCACACGTTGCCCTGGTTGCCATAATGTGCCGTCTTGCATTTTGTGATCGGGCACAACGATAGTAAGAGTAAAACCTTCCAGCACACTGTCCGCAATGTATTTTTTCGCCCATTTTTGCAAGGCTTCCAAGTTATCCACATCAGATACCACCACGGTTTTCGGCTTGTAGATAGTCATGTCAGGATCGTGATAAACCCATTTCAGATCGTTTTTGTTATCTTGTCCTTGCTTGCCGTGGCTTTGTGCCAAAAACGTTACTTCGCTAAACCGATTCGACACATCAAACGTCAAATCCGCCTGTTCAAAGTTGTTTCGTTTGCCGTCTTTCATGCAACACAAGGTCGCCACAGGTGGCGTGCTGTAATCCGCACCGCCCACAATCAGCTCTCCATTTGGCTCAAACCACAAGTGCAAGCCTGCAGAGTTCGCACAACGCATTGCTGCGTTCCATGCTGTTTCGCCCACGTCAATATCGACTTTATCTAATGTTGGGTTATTTTCCGCACGCAATGCCACTTTTTTAATACCAAGTGGTTCAACAATTTTTTTCACCGCATCCAACACAGTCAAGCCTTTTACATTGGTGATTGGGGCAGAGCAATCTACAAGGATACTCGCACGGTCACGCCCATTGAGGCTATAAGTGCGGTTAGTTTTACTAATAGTATGCTGTGTCGTATCCACGATGCCTGTCATTACCAGCTCGCCATTAATACGCACTTTCACTTCTGCTCCCGAAAAATCAGGTAAAACAGTGCTGTTTGAAGGCACGCCCAAATCAAATTTAAAGGCATCGGCAGGGATTAAAAAGTCACTATCAATATCATAACTTTTCCAGCTATTGTGGGCTTTACCGTCCACTTCCACCGTAACATCATTTTCATAAGGGTAATTATTTGACATAGCTGTTTAACCACTCCCCACGCTCAACAAAATTCGGATAACGGATCTGCGGATTCAATCTTAATAATTCATCTGCGCGTTTGTAATCCTGATAAAATGCATGTGCAATTTGTTGTACCGTCCCGCTAAATGGCACCTCGCGAACCATTAAAGGCGGTTTACGATTAATTGCCGCAAGGGCAAGTTGAGTAAACTTATGCACTTTATTGCGTAATTGCTCTGCTGTATTGTGCGCAGCAGTATAAAAACTCGTATTGGGTGTGCTTAATATGGTGATATTTTCCCCACGATGTTCATCGTCCACTTGTTTGCGTAACAATTGTAAATTATCCATAATTTGTGACCTCACTTGAGTCGTGATGTAATCAATATCCTGTGGCAATAAATCATCGTCCTCTACCAATTCAGTGGCAATACGCAACAGAGCAACACTAGAAGCTAACTGCATCATTAAATGCACAGATTCAGTATCATCCTTACTAAAAGAGGTCGTTAATGATTTCAACACTGCTTGTTCTTTGGCAGATTTAATATTCTTACCACTCACCAAATCAGCAGGGATATGCTTAATTTGACGTATTGTGCGGAGTACCTCATCAAATTTTGCTCGGGTAGTTAAGTCCTTGCGCGCACCAATTTGGCGCAACCCTGAATCAATCATTGTCACCAAATCACGCACAGCACGGCTAGATTTTGCTTTAAAGTTATCTTGTGTCACGACAGGCGATACACCATACTTAGTTTTATCAAAATCAAATAACCTGCGCACTTGCTCAAAACAGCCAAATAATGCGCCATAAACACCCAACAAACGTGATTTTGTATTTGCAGCAAAGGCAACAATCTCCATAAATTCGCCATACAATGCCATCGCATCATCAAAAAAATTTTCTAAATCAGTCAGTAAGGCATCTATTTTTGCCAATAGGGAATAATTAAAGACAAAAATCGGTTTAGCTGGCGTAGATTCGATAAAAGTCAAATCTAACGCTACATAATCAATCATCTCCGCTTCGTGGTGAAAACTCGCCCCAGTGCAAATCATATTTTGCAAACGCCCACGAATCGGATGCACTAATGTTGCTGCCCCTGATTTTTGTAACACGCTTAAAAACTTCTTAAAGTCCGTATAATAGCCTGGCCCATAAAATACGGCTTGCATACGCACAGTTAATGGATTCAATCCCAAATCTTCCACGTCCGCGCCATTGACGAAAGGATAAGCATGCTCAATGGTCGAGCGATAGACATCATCATCCACCGAAAGTACATCAAAACGCACACCACGAAAACTCGCACGTTGTACAGGCATTGTCCAACCAGCCATCTATTACCCCCGTTTTAAATCTTGATATTGATACTGAGACGTTTGTTCAGCCACAATCCGCCCATCTAAATCTACTTTAATTTCATTTTGAATGGTGAAATTCTGACTTTCCACCGCTGCTTTCAAGCCGTCACTGATGGTTTTACCAAACTGCTGAAAGTCTGCTTGATAATTCGCTAAACCAGATAAATTACCGAGTGTTTGACTCAGTGTAGAGTTGGTATCGTTAGCAGTAATGGATAACCCGGAATAGCCTTGCCCACGATTATTCATGTTGGCAATTTTTGCAGCACTTTGTGATGTTCTTGCATCATATTCGGCTTGTGTAAGCGTGCCACGTGCTAAACGCTCCTTCGCAACCTCATCTTTACGTGCGATTTCAGCCACTTCACCCGCACTGCCTGCCATTCCCCATACAGAATTTTTGTTATAACCAAACCCTTGTGGTGCATAATGGCTTGTTGTTGATTTATTTCCACCGTAAGCCTTCGCGTAAAATTGATTTTCAAGTTGTTTTTCTTGTGGTGTTTTAGCTTCGGCTTTTTCTTCGGCAATAGCCTCAGCAGTCGTGCGGTGGTCAGCTGCAAGCATTAAACCAGTAAATGCTAAACTACTCAGTGATAACAAGCCTTTTCCGCCCTTCATCCCTTTAGAGATTTTACCTTTTCGACCTAAACCACTTGCCACATCTGCGATATCGCCTCCTAATCCAAAGCTGGTACGCTTGCCGCCTAACAACGCCAATGCACCGCTTGCCGCAACAGCCGCAGCACTTAAAGCCGTAATAACAGTGCCTGCTTGCACAACGGTATTTGTGAGGTCTGGATATGCTTTTGCATATTCCGTTAATTTGACTGCCGCATCACCAAGGGCATCATTAAAGCCCTTAACCCCCTCCATTTGGGCAAACTCAAAGCTATTTTTGGCATTTCCCAATTTGGCACTATTGGTGTCTTGTATTACGGCATGTGATTTATCGACAGCACCTTCTGCGCTACCGACTTCTGCTTTCACTTTTTCCCCTAGTTGCACGTTATTTCGGATACCTAGTAACGCCATCAAGGCCTGACGATCTGATATCACTTGTCCAATCGCTGTACCTTCAACCAAATCAGCCATCTGATTTAAAAGAGTTTGCTGTTCTTCTTTTTTTGCGGTTTTGAGTTTTTCCTTTAACGATTTATAACGGTCATCTTCGCCCACAACCATATCCATGATAGAACTAAAGGCCTCAATGGAGTTTTTTCCTTGTTTTTTCTCATTTTCCATGGATTTAATAAAATCAATACCATGGGTTTTACCATCTTTACCTTTAATTTCTAACTTTCTAAAACGATCATCGGTTTCTTTTGAGGTGATTTTTGCCAGTAAGTTGACTAGGTTGTTACCCGCTTCATCGCTAGTCCCTGCTGTAACACGTGCTTGTTGGTTTGCAACTAACAATGCTTCAAAACCATTCATACCAGATAACCCAGCAGATTTAGCAGCAGCCATTTGTTGTGGCAACCAACGAGCCATATCTGACAATTCAAAATTACCGGCTTGTCCTGCCGCCACGGCTTTATCTAATACCGCGCCAATTTGATCTTCGCTAATACCAAATTGTTGCATAGCAGATATGGCGATTGCTGATAAATCTTCAGTACTCGCACCAGTGGCAACAGCACCTTTCTGCAATGTTGGCAATAATTTCATTGCAGTTTCGGCTTTCACCGTACCAGACGCCAATAATTTATCCAGTGCCGCTAACGCATCCTCTTTCGTCCCGCCACCATTTTCTACCGCACTTTTTACCGCTTCATGTAACTCTTTCTTTCCCGCAATTCGCCCAGCTACATCTCGGTCGGAGAAGGCGGTGTTGGAAACCATTGCCAATCGGCGGTCATAATCCATTTGTTTTTTCATGGGTTGAGCCATTACCATCGCACCTGCGGCCATACCAGCTCCAACGCTTGCCATTGCAGTGCCTACATTACCTAAGCGTTGTCCCCAAGACGTTTTCCCCATTTCGGCATTAAGCCCCGCAATTTTTGACCGTGTTGCATCAGCCGCGCGAGCTAACTCTCGGCTGGTTGCAGTACCACTACGTTTCAAACGGTTATAAGCCGCAATAGTGTGATTGATCTCTTGCTGGATCTTATGTTCACTTCGCACGCCTAATGTTTCGCGGGCGCTTGCCATGGCTCGTGTACTTTGTGTAATTTGGGATTGCGCCTGACGGAATACTCGGCTTGCCTGATCGCGTGCCTTGAGTGTCATGGCTAAATTTAACTCTGCCATTTTTAAACCCTTTTTAAACTTCTTTAAAATCTACAAAAAAAGGGGCTTACGCCCCTTTATTTTTACGACGCATAAGGTTGTAATGCACCGTATCGCCATCTTCAGCCTGTGTTTTAATACCTTGGGATTTTTGCCAACTACCAATCCAAGCAGACACTTCTGTATGGCTCATTGCTCTTACCTCCGCAGCGCTAAAGCCGAATTTAGCTAATAAAATGACCGCACTTCGATAATTTTTCTCAGCTTCAAACACACTATGTTGTTGTTTTATTCGGCTTCGACTTTGCTCTGGCTTTCCCCAGCGTCGATGTGCTTTTTTCGCAAATCAGCAATAGCTTGCGTAATCAACACATAATCATCTGTAGCAAGGTTATCCAGTAAAAACTGTGGCGTGAGCTTATCTTGTGCAATGCCGATAATATCAAGCTGCTCAGATAAATAAGCCAAGTCCACGAGCATTTGCTCAGCTTTCGTGAGTTTTTCTTTCTCATCTAAACCAAGCTCGGCGATTTTCTCAAGGGCGGCACATTCGCCACCCAAGGTAAGTAATCGCACGTCAAAGTCAAAACTACGACTATCACCGTAAGGAATACCTAACAATAGACGCATTATTCTTTAACCTCTTTGAGAGCAGTCATCTGAATATCAATCATGGCTTCGTTATCGACGGTATATTTTTCACCGACTTGCGTAGTAAAACAGCCAAGATAAGAGGTGCGTTTATCGTCTTGATTAAGTGGATACACTGTAATCTTCGCATCATTGATTTCCGCCCAATCAATCTCTGAACCATCAATCGGCAGAGCGGCAGTCAATGAGAGCTCCCAAGTCGCAATTCCTTTGGCAAAACCACGTGCACGACCTTCTGAGTTCATGGTTTTCACTAATTTTCGACCTGTTTGTTTTGTAACGTTTAAATCAGTAATTTCAATTTCAACGCCATTTACTTCTAACACTGCCGAGCCAGCATATTTTTCAGCCATTTAAGCCCCCTATAAAATTAAATCAATACGGTTAGCTACAACGTGTAAGCCATTTACCACATCCGCTGGGATTGCCGTATCTAAACGATTTGGATCTTGTCCATTGCGTACCACAAGCAATTTATTCTTGTTAGCATCAATATTTTCCAAGATTTCTAAATCTTCTAAGCGATACAACACATCAAGGATTTCCGAACGCACTTTTGGTGGTGTGCGATTGGATAACTTCGCACGTGGAAAACGCAAGGCAATGCGTTGTTCAATCGCTTTGCGCGTATAGTCAAGCGTGCGAATTGTAGTTAAATCTAACCACGCAGGGTCATCTACATTCGCTGGCGACTTGGTATAAGTCGTAATTGCACGCATAATTTGCACACGATTATTCACCACCGTAATAGGTGTTAAACCATGGAAAAGTGCCTGATTGACTTCGGTTTTTAATGGTGTTTGAGTGGCATCAACGGGAGTTAAACCTTTAATCTCAAGCGTATTTAACGGTTTAGCCGGGTCTTCTTCGCCTGCAATAATCGCACCATAACCTGCTGCAATTAATGCATTTGATTCCACCGCACCTTTATACCAACCCACCGTAATGCGGTTCGCATTGATTTTTTCGGTATACGTAGTGCCGCTTGCCAATGTTCCATTAAAACCTAATACACCCACACCAGGTTTTTTCTCAACCGGGCTTGCAACCAAGTCTAAATGTTCACGTAACGCTTTTGCATTTTTATCATCAGCGAATGGAGAAATAATGACGTGATAATGCTGACCTGCAACAGATGCTAGTGCAGCAGTTAAATCCGCATTTTCTGCACCATTACTAAATACAGCTGAGGTCACACTAATACCATCAGCGCGGCTAACTGCATTAATTGAAATTTCATTGCCAATTGCACCTTTACATTTTGCTGTTAAGGTAATGGTGCCTTCGCTCACGGCTGCAGTTGCAGGGCAATAATCGCCAGCATTAATAACTGCGACTAAACGGGTAGCAATATCGTTCGCTGCTTCGCCTTTTGCGACAGCAACGGCATAATCTACACCGCCAATAACAGCTTTCACGACACCGCTTAGCGTAGCTGTACCGGCTAACGTCACGGTGCCTGTTGCGGCTACACCTGAATCACTATCTTTTAACCCAATCACGGATAAACGGATTAACGGGTTATTTTGAATCGCTACACGGGTCATTAAATGAGCCCAAGAACCTGCACCGAATTGATTTTTAGCATCTAAATCAGAGTACACTTTAACGGGTGCAGTAAAAGGCGCAGTACCATTCACCATTGGTGCAACAATTAATACATTTTGCTCATTGGTTGGTAACGTGCTTACCGCATTGCGCGAATTATATTCACTATAAACACCCGGCTGACGAATACTTGTCGGGATATTATCAAAATCAATGTTAGTTTCAGCCATTGTCTTTCTCCTGTTCTTTGCGTGAACGTGTTTCAGTAATCACAATCAAATCACCGTCATTAATACGACGCTGATAATAAATCGACGGCTCAATATCAACCGGCGTTTGTTCAATATAGGCATAAGGCTGTGTTTCAAATGGCACCTTAATACCTGGTCTTGCTTTAACTTTCATTTTTTACCTCAGTTTCCACCTTAAACGGCTCTTCCGCCTGCGTGGTTGGGTCATAAATCCGTCCTTGAACTTGTTCAAGTAACGGTAATGGATCGGATAACTTGGCTCGATAAGCGCTAAACACATAGTCAGGATTAGTTTTATCCTGCGTGGCTTCTGGGAAATACCCATCATCAAGCGGCTGAAAATCATCATAAACGGCTTCGTATTCAATCGAGTAAGCGGTAATCGCTCCGCCCTTGAATAAGGCATTGTTAAAAATAGTGCGAACTCTTGTGGGTTTTAGTGGTTTAACTAATTGCCCCAAAGTTTGCGCATCCAACAAACGACGTACGGCAGTAATAAGCTGATTAACGCCAACCTCACGCTCATCAATGCCACCTTGTCTAGCCGCGACATTACTGCGTAAAGATCGCACGGCTAAAATAATGACAAAATTCGCGGTGGATTGATGTCGTCTTGCATTGGTACTCATACGCTCAATGCGAGCCCCACCAAAAGTGACAAGGCAAATCGGCAAGCGAGACACTGATAAACTGTCGTCATCTAGCTCACCACCGTAGCTTTTCACCGTATTAACAAGACGGCCCAATCCTTTTTGCAGACGCTCAACAAGTGCTTGTTCGATTTTCGTTATCACGGCTAAACACCCTGTTTTTCGGATTAGTAAACATCACACCATTATCGCCATCATCTTCTGTACTTGAGTTAGCAATACCAAGCGAGATTTGACCTTTAGCAATCGCCTCAAGCTCTTTTAAGCTTAATTTGTATCGCTCAATAATTTCATCGGTATTGCCCACCTGTGACATAGATGCCAAACGATAGCGGGTTAAATCACAGCAAATCCGCACAATATTTTGCGGAATATCCAATAATGGCAATTCATAACGCGCTGACAAATAGCCATCAATTTGGCTAGAACTATCCGATAACGCCACATTCAGCACTGTTGTATCAACACTACCGGTACGATCACGATCAGTTAACTCAATTGCATCAAGTTCACCAACACGTAAAATAAAATCAGACACTGTGGCATAATTCATCGTTATTCCTCACACACGGGAACAAGCTCTAACCAAGGATCTTCCGCAAGAATAATCACTTGCTCACCGGTTAAATCACCAGCCGGAATTTCTACCGCACTTTCCTTATTAAAACGATAACCACATCGACCATAAGACGGCTGAGGATGAATTTCACGTAACGTCACCGCATAAGCGATAGGGTTAATCACCTCACCACCTTCTACAACACTTGATGTTGTTTCTTCTACTTCTTGAGTTTCGGAATTAACATCATCTTGAATGGTTAATTCTTCTAACTCGGTGTTTTCTGGTTTCTTTGCCATTTTTGCTCCTAAAGGGCGATTGCTCGCCCTTGTAATAGGTTATTCTTCAATGATTTGTGGAGACACAATCACTTTCAATCGACCTTTTAAGATATTGGTCGTACCGTTGATGATCTCGCTCTCGCAAATTTGACGAGCTTGGAACTCTAATGCAGGTGGCACTAAAATGACATTTGGACGAATGTTCAATAATTTGCCACCGTCACCTTTCAATGATTGCATTTTGGCAATCACTTTCATGATGTTTTCAGCATTGAGTTCTGTTTTCTCAACACGGTGGGCGAGCTGCCAAAAACCGAAACCGGCAGCACCACGTGCACGCACACCCCATTCGTAAATATCTTCGTTAAATACGGTGTCAGACTTGGATGGATCAAACTTCGTTTCGATTTCCGGTGCTGTGCGCTCTTGCCAAATTAATGGCTTAATCGCATTGGTGGTGTCGAAAATATAGAACGTTGATGCTTCTGTTTTCGTACCGGTGGTGATATTGCTTTGCTCTTTGCTTGAGCCTGTGCCGTCCACGTTGTCAAAGACTGGATGGTCGGTATCAAAATAATTTTGGCCGTCATAACAAAGCGTGGTTTTACCTGCTTTTAATAAACCAAACACCAAATCATCAGGTAATTCAGCCGCACTTTGTGCTGCCTGTTGTACCATAGGGCGGAATAAACCCACTTGGTCATCTTCAATGTCAGTGCGCGGAATACCTACCGTACTTTCATAAAGTTTGTTTTCAATGCTGGTACCTTGGGCTTGCATTGCTTTGCGTTGACGTTTATTTACCCATTCCACCATTTTCGGGAACTGACCTAAGAAACCATAGGTGTTCACTTTGGTGTTAGAGGATACTTTCATCGCGATAAGATCCCACTGCGGTTTAATTAAGCCTAAACCAGCAGCAAAGTCTTTTTTAAACTGGGTTTCAATCGCTTTTAAAACTTCGGATTTCTTAAACATTATTTTTGCTCCTTGTGTTCTTTGATGAATTCAGCTTCAGTCATACCTAATGCACGAGCTGCTACTTGTTCTGCTGCACTTAATGCCACAACATTCTGATCAGGATCAGCTTTTGCTTGTGGCTCGCCGCTTAATGCGGCCATCGCAGGTGCTTTTTCTAAGTAAGCACTTAACGCTTCTACAGATAAACTTTGCGCCCAATCTTTTAACGCAGGCGATAACTTACCTTGCGATAAGGCGGCTGTGATTAATGCCTCTTTTTTATCGGTCTCTACCGAGTTTTTAAGCGCATTAAAATCAGCCTGTAATGCAGCGACTTGTTCAACCGGCACAAATTTAGCGGGGTCAGGCTTACCCACTTGCGCGGTTAATGCCGCAACAGATTGTTCTTTTTCCGCTAATTTGGCATACACATCTAACAGTGCTACTGGACTATCGCCTTTAGCGGCAGAAAGTGCGGTCACTTTTTCGGTAATTTCCGCTTCGCTGGCGTCTGCTTTTAATGCAAGCAACACGCACAAGGCGGCTTGTAATTTTTTGTCCATTACTGGCTTTTCCTTTTGTTGATTTAAAAGTTGCACACTGGCGGCAACCATCACTTCGTCCATACCATCTAAAGCGGGGTTGTTAGTCAGTGCAGCGTGAAAGATTTTGCGAATATAACCATTCGTGTCATAGGCAAACACGGCTGAGATATAACGATATTCGCCATTTTTGATGTATTCCGCAGCTTTGTCCGTCCAACGGACATCGGCAAAAATTCCTTGTGGGTTAAAATAGAGATATTCCATCCAACCTGCGCTAGGAGCCTCTTTGCCGTTTTGCTGGGAATGTAAGATTTGGTGTTCGTAGTCAATGGGTAGGGGATTTTTCTGACTGTTAGCCAATGCCACAACATCAGCCCCGTTCGTATCGGTTACATACCATGCCTCCACATCTGTCGGTCTGCCGTCAATAGCTCTAAACTTGCCATAAGGTAAAAGTTGGATGCGACCATACTTCGCTTTGTCAATTTCAAAACTACAAGCGGCAACTGTTAATTTCATCTGAAACCATCCTTAAAAACTCAATCTAGGATGACAGAATACTTGATAAGAAAGGGTAAAAAGAGATGACCGACTTCAGCACGGTCACATCATTTCAATTTTTTGAAAGAGTAGATATTGGAGGAATAAAAGATTAGATTATAAGAAACAACGCAAACCAATTTTAAAACGCTTTAAAACCGCTTTAAAACGTTTTAAAAATTTAAAGATGAAAACTTATACCTTAAAATAATAAAACCGCTATACGTGCGATTTAGAACGCTTAGCGGAATTATTTAATTAAACGTTGAAAATACGCTTGAATATCTTCCATGATATCCGATTCATCTTCTGGTGTTAATTTTAAGAATGGACGAGCAGGAATCGTGGTTTTCCGTCCACGTCCTGCTTTACCGCCGAATTGATGGATCGCCGCATACGGTTCATTCGTTCCTACAACAGCGGTATCGTTAGTGTAATCAGACGTGATACTGCCCATCAAATTTTCTGTATCAACCAACGGTGTACCCTGGCGATATTTAAGCCCCAGCCATTTTGGACGCCCCCCTACATCGAAATTTTGCAGAACAGCAGATTCCATGGTGCCTGCAATACTTCGCATTAACGGGGTGCGATGAGCGGTAGCTTGTGCAAGTCGCTCTAGTACAATGGCAACTTCTTGCGCATTATTGATTTCAATTTCTATCATAATCGTTGATTTTTAAAATTTAACGGGGTATAGTCACATAGCCACTAGAAAAGCGATGAATCTCGAGGATCGCAAGCGATAGGTTGAAATAGTACCTTGGACTGTGTGCGGTGGGTTCGAGCCCCGCCTAGTGGCTTACTCTTTAAATGCCTTTCTCCATTGTTTATCACTTACTAATCTAAACGACTGTACAAAAATTTCCGGTTCTTTGCTTAAAACCTTCAATACCGCAAGCAGTTTCTTACCATTAACATCCTTATAAAATTGGTATCCTAGTTCATCGGCTACAATTTTATCTGGAAAATTGATGATATCCGGCAATGCTTCATACTCATCAATCCCAAAACTCTGCCCATCACGGCTATTAAATTGCTTAATCAAAGTATCATCGGAAAGCCACACTGTGCCAGTTTTGCTTTTCAATAAATCCTTACTTTCCGCGCTTAACACACCTGCTGCAAATTTAAAGTTTTTGGTTAGGCTATCACGTACCTGTAACATCTGCTCAGTGGTGAGTTTTTTTCCGTCAGGGGTGAGCGTTTGTTTCATCTCTGCCACATGCTTTGCCAACAATTCAAAATCTTGCTTAAACTCCGCACCTTTCATTTCCACCTTCGCAAACGCATGCGCCAGCTTTTCCGGATAAAGATCCAAATTCGGCTTATAAGCAATACGCCCTACATTGTAATCAAAGCCTTTATCCGTCACACGTACTGTGCCATCAGGCAATTTAAACCCTACCGTCTTCTCACGATTACCTTGCTTATCCGCAGGGCGTTCTATTTCTACCAAAAATTCCGAGCTATCGTCAGGCTTATCCATGCCACGGCGTTTCAAATCTCTTTCGCCTAACGCAATCACCGTACAGCGACAATTAAACCCATTAGGCGGGTAGAATGTCGACCAAAACGGATCATCATAACGATACACTTTACCGCTCAATGCTAAATGGGCAGGACGAGTACGCGCATCACCCACGGCAGAATATTGCCAATAAGGGCGGTTATCCACGTTATCACGCAAGCGTTGATAACGTGCAGCCGAATAAGCTGACTGCATATTGACACGATAAATCGTATTTAACCGACGCGGCGTGCCAAAATATTCCCCTGTGTTTGGATCTGCCAGTAAATGCCCATCAATGCCACGGATAGACTGATCTTTCCCAAAAATCCAGCCTTTACGTTCAAATTCACTCACCAGTTCTTTTTTCCAAGCGTAAAAGCCTTTGCCCTCACGCATAGCGGTTTCTAAAGATTGGTAAATATCCTTTGTCATATCAAGGCTAGTTAGGCGCGCAATCGTCGTGGCACGTGCCAATGCGCTATCGTGCATTTCTTTTGCTAATACCTTGCTGGCAAGCATTTTCTTTTGGCGTAAAAACTCAATGGCTTGTTTGGGTTCTACACCAATGGCAAACTTAGGTGCGCTCGGCATTGGCAGCTCCTAATAAATCAGCTAAAAATACCGCACTTGCCAAATAGGCCTGATGGCTTTCACTGGTTAAATCAGGATAAAGTGCGATCAGTTTTTCCTGTGCTTCATCATAGCTTTCACTTGCCATAACCACGCCTACAATTTGTTTCATCATAGGATCAAGCTGTTGATTAAAATCTGCATTGACCATTGCATCATCAATCAAACCGTCCAATTCATCTTGTTCGTCCTTTTTACCATTTTTAGCCGACAACGCAGCAGAACGACAACCGCAAGTACAGCCTTCACCGTGGTTAAACACGGCAGAAAGTGCGGTGTTTTTTTCGTCTGTTATCTCACCTTGCGGTGTGCTTAAAATCAACTCACCTTCCTGCGGTTCAGGAATGCCTAACTTATCACGCACCCAACTCTCTGAAATTTGAACGCCAATACCGGTAAGTTTAGGGATTGCATCCGCAAATACGGATAAATCTTCATATTCTTTCGTGTCAAACTCAAAATAAGGGACACGATAAGGGGCAATATTAGGATCAATATTAATCTGCAAATACGGCAAAATGATTTGTTGAGTGATAGTTTGCGCAATCTGTTTCGCATCGCTAATCATCAAATCACGACGCACTTCATTATGCACATTACCTAACGCATTGGTGGAGCTTTTCCCATCCGCCCCTGATGTTAAAGTTTGCCCCAAAATCAAACGGGCAATAGATTTTTCGCACCAATCTACCATCTGTAAGAATGGATTGTTGCCTGATGCGGCCCCAGCACTTGCTACATTGTGAAGCTCAATCTGCATGGATTCAGGCATAATACCTGCGGCATTGTGACCAATATCTGCAAGTGCACGTAACAGTGTTCGCTTTTCACTTGTCGTCGCGCCTGCACCGTATTTACCAATACGAATAGGCATACCATAGAGTTCCAAAAACTCGGCAAAGTCACGCACCGAATAATGCTTATACATATAAAGCCATGCCAATGTGCGATACAATCCATCTCGTGCAAGTTGTGTCGAGCGTGATTTATGGCGATGCACCACCCAGCCGAATGGTCGTAAAGGTTCGCCCATTGGATTAGTTGGTGTACGTAATAACAAATTATCATGCTTATCCAATTTAAACCAAGACTGAGGGCAAGGTTTAAAGCCTTTTGGTATCCATTTCCCATCCACTTGCGCCCATTGGATTTCTAGCGCAGAAAAACCATGTCCGACCGCATCCATGAGATCAATAAATAAATCTTCAAGGTTAGGATACTGGTAAAATAGCTCGTCAATTTCTGCTTGTAATTTTTCTTCTGCAGGTGTTGCATTGCGTGGCTCAACAATACGCCAATCAAGCGTAAGCACTGAACGCTTACGTGTCATTATGTTTGCCGCAATGCTACTGTCTTGCTCTTCAATATCCATAAAAAGCTGATGCTGAGCCTGAATATCACCATTTTCTGCATCATCTAAAATTTGTTTCAATTTTGATGGTGTAATTTTGGCTGAAGGATGATCGTCTAACACTCGTCCTGTAGCGGTAACTTCCGCGTCATCAGTTTGCGTAGGCTCTGTTTCATTGCCTTTTAAAAGGTTTTTAAATTTATCTAACAATCCCATAAATTCACCTTATTGTTTCCACACAGAATAAAGATCCGATTCATCTTCATCCCAATCGCTATCATCTAACTCACTAATACTTATCCATTCAATCGCCGCAGAACTACTTACTGCATTACGCCATAGCATTTCTAATGCGTCCGGGCCGTCATCGTGGTCGGCTTTTGGAAAATGTCTCAACTGTGACTCAAGAGTGGATTGTGAGCGATGTAATAAAATTAACCCGTTGGCAATATGCGGTTGCAAGCTCTCAATGCGAAGCATTTTGTCACTATTGGGTTTTGTTGCCGTAGCAGGCACAGGTTTTCCGCGCGCCGCTGAACGTTTAACCAACTCGGTTTTTAAAAATTCCTGGAACTGTACTGTCTCTACAAACCAACGATGGCAGTTATACTGTGTATGTAGGCGAATAACGTCCTCAATAATTAAATCTGGTAAACGCTTTTTAATTTGCGCTTCAACCACATACAATTTGCCAGTTTCTCTGTGATAGCCGCCAACCAAAATCGCAGACGGGTCACGGCTTGCACCAGCTTTACCCAGTGACGGGTCAACCGCACCAAAATAAATCAAATTATTAGGTAACTCTGTCCAATACTGAAGACTATTGGCAAAAATCGCGTCATCGCCACTGACCGGGTCATTTTGGTATTCAGAATCAAAAGAGGCGTGTCCATCTGATGCACGAATCTTCATCAGATACAGAATCGGACGGGCAAGCCAAGAAACGACGGCGCCTGCATCCATGTCTGCTTTATGTTGTTGATAGAATAAATCAGAAAGCGTGTCATCGTCCCCATCTTCGGAAAGATAAATATTTTCCCATTCGTCCCATAACTGCATATTGTCCGGCATACGTAAAATGGCTTTGAAACGTACCCGACGCCATCCTTTAGTGTTTAAAATACGGTTTAATACACTGTCATAATGAAGAATGGTTCCTACATAAATCACATCAAATTTTTCACCTGGCGCACCAAGTTTTAATACTGCATTTAAGATCCATTTATGCAATTTATTACGTTGTTCAGGTGTTTCTACTGTTTCGTCGTTTTCGACATCATCTAGTACAACCAAATCTGGGCGGTATGCGCCATGACGACGACCACGTAATTTTTGCCCCGCACCAACCGCTTCAACCTTTTGTCCTTTTGCCATCATAATTGCACCAGCGCGCCAAACTTTTCCCGGTGCCACTTCTGGAAAATCAATAGAAAGACGGGGATTGGATTCAATTTCAACTTTAATGGCTTCTAACATGCCATAGGCTTGCTCTTTGGTATCCATAGCAATAATAATGTAATTTTTAAGGTTACATACCATGCACCAAAGCGGGAATAATTGCGTACAAATAGTGGATTTCGCCTCACCGCGGGGTGCGGCAATAGCTTGTCGGACGGATTTATCTGTTTCTTCAACCGAAAGCGGAAGATTTTTAAACAGATATTCGTGTAACTGGGATTTATGTGGAGAACGTACATAATGCGGAAAATAGGCTTGAACAAAATATTCAAACCCTTTTTCTTTATCTAAGACTTTCTTACGACGCTCTGCAATCGCATGCGCTTTATCATCCCAACCTTCAAAATTCGCTTCGATATTGCGCTGTAATTCAGCACGTAGTTGTTCGAGCTGTTTTTCGAAATCTTTGTATTTCATCTATAACATTACCGCAATAAATAAAAGCCAGCCCCAACCTTTGATACCGGCAGCCATTAACTTAAAAGCACATACAATGCAGACAAATTGCACAATCCAGCGGAAATAGTAATGCTTATGCACAATGGTTTGATTTTGCTTTTCCATCACTTAAACTCCTGCTTAACAATGTTTTCTAAATCATCTAAAACAGACAAAAAAGTAGGCAATAAGTCAGGATGTTTAGTTTTAATTAGATTAGTTACCATCTCAATAACTTTCCATGCTGTTGCTAACTCTGACACCTCTGGTAACAACCGCTTACTGCTCGCCACCATTTTCGAGTAGCTGTCACCCAAGCCTTGAATCAGTTTTGCTTTCTCACTAACGGGCAAGTCTTCGGTCTTACGCAACTCATCCATGGTACTTTCAAAATAAAGCACAAAGGTGGTGAGCATGCCACGAGCCACATCTTCAACCTTTCCACTTGCCATTGTTGATGCATCACGCACTTTGTCCCAATTATCGCCACGAGCTTCGGCTTCACGTTTCCAGCGTCGTGCAGTGTTATAGGACACTTTGGCTTTTTCTGCGGCTAATTCCAGCGTTAAGCAATCAAACACATAATAACGGCGCACGTCCGCCTTGGTTTTTTCATCATGTGCCATTATTAGCCCCCAAATTTTGCTTTGATGAGCTCAAAGCCAACTGAGACCACCAAACCGCCTAAACCGCCCGCCATGACGGATTTAATGCCAAATTTATCCATGCGGGTTTCCAACATTTTTAAACGGGCGTCAATATCGTCCACGCGGTCGTCCAGCTTGTCGATTTTACGACTGACTTCACGGGTTAAATCTAAAATTTCATCTAATTTTTGGTTGGTTTGTGCTTCTGCTTTCTCTCGTTCAGTCTGTCCACGATACATGGGCGAAACAGGAGGTGTAGCCTCGTGTTCCGACTGTTTATTGTTTCTTTCTAACATTATTTATCCGCCTTTCTGTCGAGTTTTTCAGTAATAGAGTTTAGTTGCTTGGTGATGGCATCCAGTTTTTCCATCACGTTTTTATTCACGATGTTCGCCACTTCTTTCGAGAGATAATCCCGTTTCACTTGGTCGACCTCGTCATGCAGCTGTTTAAATTCACTGTCTAAGCGCTTAAACCAAAGCCCTATAAAAAACACCGCAATGGACACCAGCGCGTTAAACACCATCATCCCATTAATGTGCACTTCCATTTTCACCTCGCTGACAAATAGTTCGGTATGTATCGTTATGCACTTTAATTTGACGTAAGGTTTCCGTCGTATCTTGACGGCTTGCAGAAATCACTGAAAAACCCGCACAGCTTGCATTAATCACGGAGATCCCCTGACTTGTGCAACCCATCAATAAGAGTGTCACGGTCAGCATTGCGACTGTTTTCTTCATGTTGTTTTCTCGTTTCATAATGTTTCACCTGCGTATCAGAGACAGCTTTTTCATGCGCCAACTGCTCGTTATCTTTTAATAATCGGTCAATTTCACGCCCTGCACGTTTGAGCTTAAATACCACATAACCACAAATAGCCAGTGCAGTACCTGAGCCGATTAAAATCATCTGTAACGTCATCAAATCCCCCTTGGTCTATCCGTTTGTTCCGGTTCGACATAGACTTCGCCTGTAATCTGTTCTTCTGGTTTGGTTTGTTTGGCTTGATATGCCATTACAGCGCCTTTAGTTGCAGCTGAGCCACCACAAAAACAAGCAAAATAGAAGAACAAATCAGTGACAGTAGAACGGTCAAGATAAACAGCATAAATCAGCACACCCGCCATCACCAAAAAGCCGAAAAACTGAATAAAACCTGTCGTACTCGCTCGACCATCATTATTGGTAAATAATTCAAAAAACTTATTCATTGACATAATCTCCACATAATCACTTCAGCTGGAGTAGGTTTCCCACGAAAGGCATAGCTCCATGCGTTTTTACTATAAAAGTGCGGTCGATTTTGCGGGAGTTTTCTGGTTGTCAAAACTCGGTTTTGTAACCAATTAAAAACACGTTTAAACACGCCTAAAAATTTAAACTTCATTGTCAATTGCTCCATATTTAAGATTGCCAGCCACGCGACGAACCCAGCCTTTACCAAATGTCGTAAAAGTGCTAAGTTTGCAATAAAACTCAAGGCGTTCAGCGTTCAAACGCATAATCACATCAGAAATCGCCATTTTTTTAATAGCGGCAATCGTCATATTGCCAATCACACCGTCATCAACAACACCGACTGCACGTTGCAACATACGACTCGCATTACCTAAACCATGATTTACCGCAGCATCAAAAAACTGATAAGCTACCGCTTCTGGCATTTTGTCGCATTGATAACGTAGCCAAAATGCGGAGTAGTAGATTTTATAAGCTTGCTCACGCGTCATTGCTCGCATACTACCTTGATAACCGTTTGCCTGAGCAGTACGTTTAGTGATCCCCCAATTGGTTTCACCTCCTGGGTCTCTTGGGTCATTAACGTAGCCGCCTTCATGGCCAATTAAACGGTTGAAAATCTGTGAAAAATTTAAAGACATAAAAAATACCCTTAATCTATTAATGATTAAGGGTATTATCGAAAAAAGAGAGTAAGATGAAGAGTGGAGCACCTTCAGCACTAAAACAAGGCAAAATTACTGGATTCCTTAGGGTTACGTACTTGTGCTACAATTTCCCAACCACTGCGATCCGATAATTGATATTTAGGACAAAGTTCAAGCATGGCCATGCGTCCTGATATGTTCAAATGTTGGGTTAAATAATCAAAATCAGCCTTAAAGCGATAATTACGCAACACTCTCAAAGCTGTTTCGCAGCGAGGAATATAAACCCATTCCCCTCTAAAAACTTCGCGTAATTTCACCGCACTTTCCAAACCAATTAATGCTTTGAGCTTAGGAAAATAATGTGCCCCATCGGTAAATCGAAAGGTTGCCCCACCAAAATTTGTAATGATTTTTTCAACAGCAGGAAACCCAACTAAATCAACCATCTGCTGTACGGTTTCCGGCAGAAGTTCCGCTACATCTTCTAAATTCGCCACCATAATCGCCTCCGCAATGTTATTTTTTGCTTATTCTCACACGAGGATTTTAAAAAGGCGGTATTTTTGAAAAAAAAGATAAAAAAAATCCCAATGTTTTCACATTGGGATCTCGTTATTTTTCAGAACCAAGGATAATCAGTTCTTCTTCATAATCTTTTTTATTCGGTGCATGTTTCACAGCATCTTTACAGTCTGAATAGTTTTTCTGGAATTCTGCTTTAGACTGATTAAAGGATTTTAAATCAAACGAGTTCTTATCATTCCATTCCGCTACTTTTGTTCCTTTCGGTGCAGCAATCCACATTGCTTGCGCATAACTTACAGCACTGTGGCACGCACCAAAATAGCCTAATGCATTTATTTTTTGTGCATATTCATCTGCTTTTTTCATTTTATTAAGAGTATCTTGCCATTTTGTCACATTGCCGTTGGCATGCTGTTCAAAAACCTGGCGAATCCCTTTATCTGTATTAAATACTGATAGCAACGTGATAATAGCTTTCGCATCATCTTTATGGGCATTATAAAATGCCGTATCTTCATCAAAACGCGCTTGATCAAATGCCAATGCGTTAAATGCTATACCTAGTGAACACATTGAAACTAAAAGTAGTTTTTTCATTATTTTTCTCCAATAAAAAAGGCTCCAAAGAGCCTTTAATTTACACCTGATAATTTCATCTTACAACGTCTTTTTATTCCGGTCATACACTGACAACATCTGTACGACTTTCTTTAACTGCCACGGACGTAACCAATGGATAAAATCCACTTTAAAAGAGCGTTTTGCAATACCATCGGCATATTCTTTCGGTAAGTTATGTTTGATTAAAAGTGCGGTAATTTTAGCGAGATAAATTTTCTTACCTTCACTTGGTGATGGACGATTTCCCCAAAAATGACTACTGGATTTAAAGCCCTTTTGCACCATAACATTTAACACCTGTTGCAATTCACTTTCCGTCATTTCAGTACAACTTGTTTTCCCCGTTGTACTCACCAATAATTGACGATAGGTTTCATCATCAAGACCTAATTGGCTTTTCCCAATATGGATTTTAGCGATTAAATTTTTACGCAACATAACCTTTCTCCTGTTCTGCTTTCCAGGCTTTCCAAACGGCAAACTCAGGCATATTTTCCACAAATTGCAACTGCCCAATAGCGGCGTAACGTTCAATATATTGAATAGCTGCCATACGTTTATCCTCTTCTTGCGCCGCAACGCTTTGCATTTCAGCTTTGCCTTCATTACGCACCACTGCAAATAAAGGTTTCGCCCCTTCATACACTTTCTTCAAATAATTATGATTCGATAACGCCTGAATATTGCGGGTTTCTCGACGGTTTTTCATCACCGCTTGCACCGTTTCATTTAACGCATGGGTGAGTAGCGGACTGGGTTGATACATTTCCAACACTTCTTGCATTAATCTCAATGCCCGACCATTAGATAACGCCGATCTTTCAGGGCGAAACAACCCAATATAACTCACTAACGCACGCGCATTACGTCCACCTAAATTGGAGATTAACCCCAACATCTCACGCCCCGCATCATCTTCCAACAACGCATCCAAATGGATATCACTGTGGCAAATAGGGCAACGACATAGTTTCACTTTTAAAACTCCTTTAAACTTGGTTTAAAACACATTATTCAGCCCACTTCATCTAACTTATTCCCCTCTTTTGTAAAGAGGGGTTAGTGGAGATTTAATAGGCTGTAAATGGGTTTTAGTAATCCATACAGTGCGCTGTAGTTTCTATTGACATCTCAACAGAGACCTTAAACAATTCGATTGCTTCAGGATTGTCTTTTTTTCTGATTAAAATACAAACCTCTTCACCATCCTTTAAACCCCATTCAAAGGCGTTTTTACCGACAATAATTTCGGCCGCATTTGATAGAGATATCTCTTCGGAGTATTTATATTTTCCAAACAGCTCCCGAATTATTACGTGCAGAACACTTTCTCTTGTTGGCTCAGCACCAGGTAAAAACGCGTGATATTGATATTCACAAACCATAATTTATTCCCCTATCCGAATTGAAAACCCACCGTGACGAAATACAACATCTTGATCGTCTTCAGTAAGTTTTTTCATTAATTGATATGTTTTAGGGCATCTGCCAGAGCCTTTTTCTTCGTTAAATAAACGTTCTAACTCGTCCCAATGTTCCACTAATTTTGCCCAAATGGGAGAAATTGCTTTCATTTTGTGAAGATAATTTCGCATTTCTGGTGCACGTTCTAATAACTTTACACAACGAGATAAATCGCTCGTATCAAGTGGATAGCTCTTACGTCTTGGCACCACATCAAAACCAATCACAAATGCCATACATTTACTGCTTAATCCGACATCTTCATCATCTGCCAGCCATTGAATGATTTTTGTCTGCATTTTTCCTCCTTATTAATTGAAAACACATTATTCAGCCCACTAAAACGTGGTTTAATGGGCTGTAAATATGCTCTAGCAATTCGGATCACACACCGCGCCAAATTCCAATTTCACGTCACTACAAGCAAAGCGATGACCGAATTTTTTTGCCATCTCCAAGGTTCTTGCATACATGGTTTTGGCGGTATCAATATCACCGTCTAATACGCAAGATTGCACTAGCTCAAGATTACCGATCACATCGGCTACTTCACGTGTAATATCATCTAAATTTAATGTTGGTGCTGTCATACTTCTTCCCCTTATCTCCCCAATCTCATTCTTAAACCTGGCAGCAAGTTTTGTACGTTGCCAACATAAACCGCCGCGAAGCGCGTGTGTGAGCTGTTTTTCCGCTTGCTCTAATTGCTCATCTAAGCGCATTTTTTCTTGCTCAGTCATCTTGCATATCTCCATTCACCTTTTGGCATTGTTTCTGTAATGTCAGCTTCCGCCCATTTTAAGAATTTGGCTATGCTGATTTTTGGATAATGCCGACCTCTTCTCACTGATGGGCTATCATATTGCAAACCATCAACAAACCCCTCTTTATTGTCATAAATAATCCCCATCCACAGTATTTGTCTATCCCCTAATAATGGGGGGAAACCGTGTTCTTTAGGACTTTTCGCGGAGTAAACATGCCCAACATGCAAGTCATCTTTTGTTAGCTCACTCATACTCCCTCCACTTCAACTACATCATCAATTTCCGTAATCGTGTGTGGCAGTTTATTGACATCACACACATTTAAATCACACATATCTAACACTTGTTCATTGCTTTCAGCTTCAACAACTGCCTCAACCAAACAATAAAAGCGTGCCACATACTTAGCCATGTCTCACCTCCGGTCTTCTATTTGGATAACGCACATAATGCGCACACATCTTTTGGCGGTTTAATGCCCATTCTTCATTTTCGCTTTTTCGAGCAACAATAGCCGCTCTCTGCCAAGCAGCCTCAGCGGTTGCCCATGCACCAGCACGCTCCATTTCAACAGCTAACGTGCTAAAATCTTTATAGGTTCGTAGTTTTTCCATACATTGCTCCTTAGTTAATGATTAAAACCTATTACTAATGCCCCTCATACCGTCCCCCTCTTTTGTAAAGAGGGGTTAGGGGAGATTTAAAGGGCATTTAAATAAGCTTTAAGCCCCAGCTACATCTAACGCAATCGGCACATACTGATCGGTTTCTCCAACACGTTCATAAAGGCGAACATAAGCCTTACTGCTTACTACTTGCACGCTTTCGCTAATTGCCTGCATCGCGTTTTGCCAGCGACTGTCTTGGATTTCGACGCGGCGCAAGCCCAAAATACGAGAGGTGTTCAAATTGCCTTCCTTATCCACATTAAATGCACGTTCAATTAATGCTTTTAATTCAGGGCGAGAGCCTTCGCTCCATTCATTCAAACACTCATCAATCAACACTTTTGCTGCTTGAATACGCTCATCAAATTGCAAACTTTCGTTAATTGCGCGTTGAATTTTGTATTTACCGTCATAGCTGAAAAGAGTCACATTGCCTTTATTGCCTCCCACTTTCGCGCCATATTTCTCGGCAGAAAGCTCAATAAAGGCTTGTACATCACCAAAAATGCCTTCTTTGAAATGGCTGATGGCTTTGCTTAAATCACGACCACGTTCCACCCATTCATGCACAAGCGCATCACGCGCTTTGTCGATTTCTTTAACCAACTCAGCTGGGGTTAAATTGCCTTTTGCATCGCGCCAATATTCTTTACCTTCAATCATTACTTTCATTTAGATTTCCTCTTTTCCTAACTTAATCACTACAAGCCGCTTACCTTTATCACGTTCACGTCGGGCGGCGGTTGCCGAACAGTAAATCGTTTTTTCGCTCACATTGAGTTTCTTTGCTAATTCTTCTGCCGTCCCGTCACCCAAATTCTCTTCGCCACGATAGACTGCATAAATTTGCCGACGCGTTGCCATCGCTCCTCCTAATTCAAATACTTACGCCAAATCACTCGAATACCTTCTACTGCAAACTGTGCTTCTTGGTATCTCCCCACATCGCGTCCAACTTGATAAACAAAAGCGCGTTGTTCACGCTCTAAGCGATCTGTCACCGCATTTGCCATCACACGAACGGTTGGTTTAATTTTTTCAAAATGCACATTCACCACAGTAAGTCCCATTTCATTTAAGCATTTCACTGCTTTTTCTACTTGTTCCAAATAAGCCAACATTAAAGCGTTGTTTTTATTTAGGCGTTTGGTTGTTTTTGCCTGTAACATAATCGTCTCCTTAACTAATTAACATTTTGCTGTATTGTTCAATCATCTCTGCGCTAATTTCGGTCTCGTTAATCTCTGCCGAACGTACAACGCCGCGCATTAACTTACTTAATCGACGTGCGTTACCTTTGCAGGCTTTCAATAAAGCCGCATTAAATTCGCTCGTATTAAGTGCACTTTCTGCTAACATCGCCAAATCACTTTCAGGTAATGCATTGCCAAGGTCGCAAGCAAAACCCACTCGACTATAAAGCTGTGCCAACTCATTATTTTTGCCTTTTAAATTCACCAACAAGCGAGGCATGCCCGCTAAAATCACCCCACAATTTGTTAAATCGTGAATACGTCGGATAAATTCCAAAGAGCGGGTAGAAAGTAACTCGGCTTCATCAATCATTAACAAACGTTCCGCACCGTTGAGTTTTTCCACAATACTTGCCAAAACATCATTATTAACACCGCGACTGGTGGCCCCTACAGTCTCAGCAATTTTGCGTAATAGCACTTTTGGTGTACAACTTGGATCAACCTCAATCAAAATGGCTGAACTATGTTCTTTGGCATATTGTTTAAGCATTTGTGTTTTACCTAAGCCAGCCGCACCGTAAATCACATTAATTTCGCCCTCAGCGTGGGCAAAGTGCATAATTTCCATACCGCGTTTTGCTGTTTGAGTGGGTACAAATGCATTGTTGTATTTTGCTTCAACCACTTTCGCCTTATGGCGCGCCAATAATTCATCCACTTTGTTATCTAACCATTTAGTATCAGTTGGATATTTACCGTTGATATATTGGCTAACAGTCGTAATGGATACATCAAATAAGCTCGCCACTTGTTTTTGGCTCATCTTGTGCGCATCCATAAACGCTTTTAATTCTTGTGCTTTCATCTTGTTCTCCTTATTCATTTACTAACTTTTTTCTTTGTTCCCACGCCTCTTTATCTGCTTTAGTTAAGAAAATTGGCGTTTTCTCATTTTTAGGTTTTGCCTGTGTTTTCAACAATTCAAAACCTGATTGCTGATGCTCAATCGTAATAATCGGATTCATTTCCGCATTAATCTCATCAAGCTGTTCTTGTTTCAATTTCGCGCGGCGTGCATGACGCTCTTTACGAACTTTCTCAACAAAGGCAACTGGGAACGCATCACGTTTATTGCCATCTAATTCGGCATAACACACAAAAGTGCCGTCTTTTTTTCTTACAATCACTTGGCTTGGATCGTGTATATCAAAAGATGCTTGTACTTCGATACCATCCACATCTAACAACTTCGTACTGAAGTAAAAGTTATTAAATAATCTCAACCAACCTCGCTCAGGCGTTCTTAATACGCTTGGACGGAATAGATCTCTTGATTCTGCCGGTGTAACAAATACCAAATCATCAGGGTTCACTCTCTCCATCAACTGACGGCGTTTTTGTGCCGGTGTCATACCTATTTCACTATGCACATGCTCGTTGTTGTACCAATCAACCCCTGCTTGAACCGCATCTAAAAACTGATTCCAGCTTGGCAATTTACCTACTGCCCATTGTTGTTTTGGTGTTAGCTGTGTCGCACCTTTGCGTTTTGCTTTATCCAGTGAAATCACTGCTGTGCTCACTTGTCGAATAGTGTCGCGGTCTGCTCCAGTACCATGATAGGTTTCAAACTGGCGAGCGATACGATATAAAATCGTTTGGTGCACCCGCTCAATAATCCCACGCCCTTGTGGATTGCCTGGAATCCCTGTTTGGTGATTAATCCCCAAACGCGGCAACATCCCCGTAATATCACCATCAAGCATCCAGTTTTTCTCACCACCACCGTTATCGGAGTAATAAATTGCTGGTATGCCGTAGCGTTCCACGCCATAACGCAAAGCATCAGCCACCGCGAGAACGTTTTCCGCCAAACTAGCCGACCACCCCACAATAAAACGGCAAGATGCATCCATAATTAATGTCACCTCTGGAATAAATGGGCGACCGTGTTCAGGATGGGCGACTTTCAATTTCATTGCGTGGCCATCACCCACCCACACATCATTCACCTGCAACACGCTCCAATCGCGTTTCACATAAGTGTTAAGGGCGCGGAGTTCAGAACCCGTCTTACGACCAATTTCTTTAATGTGTTTTGGCAATTTCGCCAACGCAGCGCGAACTTGGTCAATACTCGGTTTCATCTCTAAACGTAACGGCTCGTCAGCAAAACGTGCATCCCATTCAGCCGAAAAATAGTGATAGGCTTCTGCTACATTGATGCCATTGGTTTGGCGATATATCGCCAAAAAGTCAGGCAACCACACAATTTCTTCAGCCTTTTTCGCCACCCGTTGCATGGGTGCGAGGGCTTTTAATCGCTCTTCAGGCGTATCTGCCTTTTCATAATCCAACACCCACTGGTTCAAAGTGCGCTCAGATAAAGTGCGATTTTTCCCTTTCTTGTTATTGGCGGTTTCAACCAATCTCATCAAATCAGAAGAAATGCCACCATGTTTGATTTGTTCACAAAAAAACTTAATCGCCTTGTAACGAGGTTGGGCTTGTTCAAGCTGTGCCACTTGGGCAACTAACGCCATTCTTGCCCCTGCCACTTCACGTTGTTTTTCCGTTAAAGTTTTTAATTCCACCTGACGGAGATCAGCGGGGAGTGATTTTGGTTTGGCTTTTACAATAGATACTGAAAATCTATGGCAAAGCTCATTTTGTATTTGCTCTGGTAATCCCGAAAAAGCGTATTCAAATGCTTTTGTTCCTTGTCTTTTTCGTTTGATATCAGGTTTATCTTTCACAATCTTGTCCAAAAATTTACGCCCACCTCGTTCCGTATTAGGAAAACTTTGGCAGCCTGTTAATTCTTGAACTGTAAACCACATATTCATAACCACTCCTTAGCGATTGATATAACGAGATGGCCAAATAGTTTTAGGGTCAACCCCAATGGCTCTCGCGATAATCTTTTCTCCTTTTGGATAACGGCGATCTAAAGCATTATTCAATGTTCTAGAATTAAGCCCTGATTGTCGTGATAATGCAGCCAAGGTTGTTCCTTTTTTCTTTAGGGCATAGATAATATCTACCCTTTCCCAATCATTAATCATTGCATTTGTTCCTTTTTCTGCTAAATTAAAAGGTTATTACAGTGAATAATACGTGCGTGTTATTCAATGTAATAATATTATTGATCACAAAAAGGAACAATGCAACATATTTTTGTTCCTTTTTATAAATTATTTTCAAAAGGTAAAAATCAATGGAAACCCTTTTAAATCCTAAAAAGGAACAAAAAGTTCAGAAAAATGAGCAAGTTCCTTTTCATGCACCTGGAAAAGGATCTTCTTTCAGTGAAAGATTAAAGGAATTGATCGGAAATAAGAGCGGAAGGGCATTTGCCAAAGATGCGGGCATTTCGTATAGCACGCTGCATAATTACTTAACAAATACGAGCCTACCAACACTAGATAATTTAATTACATTAGCAACCTACGCAAATGTAAGCGTGCAGTGGTTGGCGACAGGTGAAGAAACAGATAAGCAAGAGAAAACAATTGCTGATAACAGTAATGACGAAACTTTTGCAGATATTGAAGATTGTAGAGAGATCCGTCTATCCGCTGGCGGTGGGGCATTTAATAATGGTTACGAAGAAATAACCACAACCAAGGTTGAACGTGCATGGCTACAATCACGCCGATTAAAAGCGAAGGATTGCGCCATGTTCTTGGTAAGTGGCGAGAGCATGTACCCAACCTTGAAGGATGGAGAAGAAATCATTGTAGACCGCTCTAAACGCGAATTAACAGAAGGGAAAATATTTGTACTAAACCACAACGGATCAATGTTGGTAAAGAAAGTACAGTTTACCTACGGTGGAGTAGAGCTAATTAGTGACAACCCATCCTATCGCCCATTAAAACTAGATACAGAAGAAGCAAACAGCCTTGTTGTGATAGGGCAAGTCGTGCGTGGCTATCGGGACTTCTAATATGTTACCGACATCAATGTCGGTAACATCTGCAAAAACCGCCTCACAAGCGATTTCTTAATATTTTAAAACACAACGGCACGGATGCCAGTGTTCCTTTCAAATACCGCCAAATAATGGTGAATTTTCGCAAATTCTACCCATAATCACACACAACAAACCGCTAGATTTCACCCAAACGCACCAAAACACCCATAAATAACCAATAAAAAAGGCAGTTTCCACACAGAAACCGCCTTAAACCCATCTATTAAAAACTTTAAAACCTTTTTAAAATGGTCTTTAAAATTTTAAAAAGGTTTAAAAACCACAAATCCACCGTTCATTTTTATGCAAAATAAAACCCAATTTTCGACCATTTTACAGATTTTCCCACCATTTCCATTTTTTGCATAAATCCGACCAGCAAATCACCCAACCCCACACCACACAAGCCCTAAGCCAAATTTTCCCGCCAAATTTTTTCTTTTTCCTTTATGCAAATATTGTCACTACCCCACAATTTTGTTACTGCACTTTGCACCTGAGCAGTATTATGGGGGTGAAAATCAAAATTACAAGCCAAAAAGAAAAGCGGATAGCTTTCACTACCCGCTCGTTTTATAAGATTAAACTGATAAATTACCAGTATGCACGTAAACCGATAACAGTTTTGAAATCACGGCTACGATCTACAGTGCTGTTTTCGTATTTAGTACGAGTTGCTTGCCATTCTAAGAATGGTTTCACTTTTAAAGAACCTTGATTGTATACATAGTATTCAGTACCCACCATGAATTGACGAGTTCTGTCTGTATCACCAAATTGTTTATCTGTTTTATATGCGTACATTGCATATACGTTCCAATCTTCGTTTAACCCTTGACGAACAACTGCACGCACTTCATTTTTAGTACGTTTGTCACCTTGGTTTTTAGTTACTTGACGCTCTAAATCTAAACCATAAGTGGTATGAACGAAGTTATAGGCTAAACCTAATCCATAAGCATTACGGTAGTATGATGTATTGTTAGCATTTTCAGAAATTTCACGAGTAAAACCTGCTGCTACGGTCACATTTTGAATGCTATCAATTGCATGGTTAAAGATAAGACCTGTACCCCAAGCATTTTTACGTTTATTTGTTAAATCAAGGTTTTTAATGCTACGTTTGCTTGAACCACCATAGTACGCACCAAATTTAACTTTGTTATCACCATAGTTACCGTTGTACACGTATTGAGTTACACGACGTGCAGAACCATCTAATAAGCCATCAGACAAGCTGTAAGTATTTGCTAAGTCAGTTTGTTTTACTTCATCAGTAATAGTTACCATATTACCGTAAGTTAACTCACCAAATTGTTTGTGGCCAAAACCGGCATAAAGTTGGTGAGTGTAAACATGGTCAAAATCATGTTGTGAAGGCGCTTCACCACGCATACGCCACTCAGCACGGCCTAAAGCGTAGAAATCGCCACCTAAGCTTTGTTTTAATTTGAAACCAAAACGTGAGCCATTGTTATCAACTGCATGGTTGATGTGCTCTTTCGTTACATCACCGTTTACATAGTTAGTTTTATTAGAGGTACTTTCCCATTTAACACGTAAAGAACCGTAAAAATCAACATCTGTACCAGTTTGGTCAATGTGGAAGTTATAAGCTTGTGCAGAACCTGCTGCTAATGCAGCTACAGATAAAGCAAGAAGTGTTTTTTTCATAACGCTTTCCCTATTATTTAATGAAGTTTATTAAAAAATTGAACTTTTTGCAGTTTATACACTACAACCTAAATGGTCAACCCTAAATTTTTCCAACTATCAGAAAATAGGCAATATTTTGACTAAAATCAATCCAGATAAATACATATTCGATTATTTTATCGCCTATTTAATTAATAAATTAAGCGCAGAAAATACTTGGTCTGAGGTAATATTTTCCATTGAATTTGCTGTTAAATAATGCTGATTTTGACCATAACAGCCAATTAAGGTCGGATCTGTTGCACCATAAAGCGTAATATTTGGTTTATCCAGTGCAGCAGTCAAATGGGCAAGCCCAGTGTCTACCGATACCACGGCTTTCGCATTGGCTATTTGGTCAGCCAATTCATTCAATGAAAGCTTAGGCAAAACGACTACATGAGATAAACTTACTGCTAATCGCTCTGCTCTCGCCTTTTCTTTTTCGTTTCCCCAAGGTAAACGAACTTGAACAGAAAGTGCGGTCAGTTTTTCGATTAAATTTCGCCATTCATGTTCTGGCCAATGCTTTTCATCTCTAGTCGTAGAATGAAAAAAGATCACGTAAGGATCGATAGAATCTGCGGAAATAAAATGACGTGCAATGCCATAATCCCCTTTTCCTTCCGGTAATGAATAAGATAAGGCTTGAGCAAAAAGTTGACGAATACGTTCTACCGCATGTTGTTGATAGGAAATAGCGTATTTTTTATCATAGAACAAGGAGGCAATCGGCTCACGGATACTTTTGCGATCATAGCCATGCTTAATGCCATTGGCTAAGCGTGTCGCAAAAAAGGCACTTTTAAAAAGCCCTTGTGCATCAA